>Ga0326511_10003026_pt1 | contig 13581 bp, 14 predicted proteins | sample 0_2496_0518_D_FD_203701 | JGI IMG/M metagenome (GOLD analysis project Ga0326511, IMG submission 203701) | Bovine rumen microbial communities from UC Davis, California, United States - 0_2496_0518 | ecosystem: Host-associated > Mammals > Digestive system > Stomach > Rumen | place: USA... | reverse complement strand
CGACCAAGCGCGTACAGAGAAACCTGAACGTTATGACACCAATGGAATACCACGAAACTAAGTTAAAGGAAGTAGCATGAAAACTGCCCGGCAGGAATACCGGGCAGGAAAAACTTTTTGTTTTTTTTCAATTGTCTACTTGACGGGTCGCACACCAATTTAGCGGCTTTTCAGCCCTGCCTTATGTGTTTCTTGTCATCAAAACAACGGTCTCGACATGTTGTTCACTGTCCAAACCATCCCCAACGGATATTATCATATCCTTCTCGATGATTGGCAGACGGAAGGTGATTGACTTCAGCCACTGACCGTTTGGCTGGCGCTCTTCGTAGATCTGGATTTCCTCAATAAGCGACTCCATCAGCTTACGCCGTTCCTCCTCATTCATCAGTGAATAGAACTTGTCAAAGTAAATCAGGATCTTATAGATATTGTCCCCTGTGACCTTTTCGGATTCGATGGATTGCTTTTTCGCCCTCGCCTCTATAAGGCTCTGCTCCTGGTCATCGATATTATCATACATCCGGTACAGACGGTCATCCAGGTCTGCTTTCAGTCGCTTATAGTGTCTGCCGTCCGGATCCAGCGCCTCAATCTCTTCCAATGTTTTCCGCTTTACGGCATAGGACTGTTTCAGCTGTTTTTCCAGGGCCGTGATCTCCTGATCGATGACGGTAGTGTCTACCTTCATGTTGATCTTTTCCTGCATCATAGATGCGAACCGGGGATTGGCTACCAGTTTTGTGATCACTTCCACTACGGCCGCATTCAGAACATCTTCATTGATCTGCTTTTTATAATCACACTTATGACCCCTGGTCATCGTTCTGTGCTTGCAGCCATAGTAAAAGAAATCCTTATACTTTGTACCGTCTTTGCGGTGCTTGATGCTCTTGTTGCCATACATGCCGGCTCCGCAGATCGGACATTTCACCAGTCCTGAAAGCAGGTGTATCCTGGTATCCTTGGCCTTGTTCACATGCTCGTATTTCTTTGCCTGGGCGATCATCTTGACCTGGGCCTGATTCCACATCTCTTCAGACACAATACCCTCATGCAGGCCGTCAACTACAAGATAATCATCCTGTTCGACCAGCTTGTACTCATTACGGGTACCGTGAACCTTCTCCGTCTTCCGGCGGCCATAGGCGATCTTCCCGCAATATACCGGGTTCTTAATGATCTTACGGATCAGGGCCGCGTCAAACAGGGGATTCTTTCCATTATGTCTCGGGATCTTACGGATCCCGTGGTTCTCCAGATACTTGGCAAGACCGTTCGCACCGATATCCGTGGAGACCCACTGTTCAAAAATGGTACGGATCGCAGGCGCCTCCTCTTCATTGATCTCCAGCACACCGTTCTTCAGGTTGTACCCATAAGGGGGAAACCCGCCGTTCCACTTTCCATCTCTTGCTTTCTGAATCCGTCCTTCCATGGTTTGGACACGGATATTCTCACGCTCGATCTCTGCCACTGCCGACAGGACTGAGATCATCAGCTTACCGGCATCCTTGGAGGAATCAATGCCATCTTCCACACAGATCAGATTGACACCGAAATCCTGCATGGTCTGCAGGGTGGAAAGGACATCGGCGGCGTTCCGCCCAAAGCGTGACAGTTTAAAGACCAGCACAAAGGAAACATCATCCTTGCCGGTCTTGATATCCTCCATCATACGGTTGAATTCATCCCGGCCTTCTATGGATTTTCCGGACTTACCGGCGTCTTCATACTCCCCGGCGATCTCATACTCATTGAATTCAGCGAAGGCCCGCATACGGGTGCGCTGTGCTTCCAGGGAGTATCCATCGATCTGCATCGCGGTCGAGACACGGGTGTAAACATATACTTTCTTTTTTTCTTGATTCACCTTGATCTTCCTTCTGCTTTAAGTTTGGACTTAGTTGTCACGTTAATCTTAGCATATTTGCTCTCTGATTACAATAAAAAAGGAGCCGGTCCATTGGTCAAATACTAATGCATATACCAATGAACCGGTCAGTACCTATGCTGCCTTACGTGCCAGCGCACTCAGCTGCATATACTTTCGATACATTTCTTTGATCTGTTTCAGCCTGTAATAATTATCCGGATCCGGCAGTGTGTCCAGACCCATCTCCCCGGCGTACTTCTCGATCATATTTGCGAGAAAGTCCGCCAATCCGCTCCATTCATCATTCCAGGGCATTTTGATTCCTCCTCTGATTTCTGCTTTTGTCTCTGTGCTGACGGCCTGCATAGGTCTTTAGTATCTCCGGCGGTATCCGTTCCAGCAGGGCGACCGCCTGTTCATAATCACGCTGAAGCTGAAGATCGGCCATTCTCTTCAGGACGCTTTCCTGTTTACTTTCCTTAAGAGCAGCTGTCAGGTTCTCGTTTTTCCGGACAAGAGCTTCGTTCTCTGCAGTCAGATCCTGAAAGGCACCCTTGTACTTCTTCATCTGAGTGCTCATCTTTTCGACATTCGGGATATACTTGTCCAGATACCTGCAGATCTCCGCCGCCTTTGCTTTGGCATTAAACATACTGACCTGGGAGAGCAGCTTATCCAGCTTCTCCCTCTGCTTGTTCAGTCTTGTCATTTCCTTGAACACCCGGGGAGGGATGTGATCCCGACCGGTCTCACTGGCGCTCATGCCTCGCTCCAGATCCGGAAATTTCCTGACCATCTGCTCCCAGAAAGCATCCTGCCACTGCGTCAGTTTCTTCTTATTCCCGATGATCTCCTTGGCGCAGAGCCTGCCGTCCTCCGTCAGCGGGACAAAAGAAAGGTGCATATGGGGCGTTTTCTCGTCCATATGCACCACAGCTGAAATGATCGTATCCGGATTCTGTTTCTGTTTGATAAAGTCCAGCGCCGTTTGGAAGAAGGTCCGGATCTCCTCCCGCTTTTTGTCCTTAAAGAATTCCGGGCTGGCTGTCACCAGCATCTCCACAAGCCTTACACTGTCTGTCCGTGTCCGGCACCCGGCAGCAGCGATCTGCTTCTCTGCCTCAGTCCGGTACTTTCCCTGCGGCTCGATCAGATGAAAGTTCAGATGACTTCGGCTGGTGTCCACGTCCGGATTACTTGCGTATTTCTCTTTTGTTCTCTCATTGTGGGCCTCGATCCCGCTGATCTCTGGTCCCTTATATTTCGCAAATCTCATAATCGCATATTGTGCTCCCATATTGTCCTCCCTGCGGTCTCCCGCGTTATAAAAGTCTTTCTTTTTTGCGTTCGTACGTACTTGTGTACATTTGATGGATGTTTAAGGAGTGTACGCTTGTACGCACGTACACAGTTTTTGTGCTGTCTTATAAAAAGGGATTGTTGTGATCGATGATCTCTACGCCGCGATATCCCCGGCAGCGTTTGCCTTTTCCCCGATAAATGTTGTTATCAGGTATCAGGTGATAAGTCCCTGAATATTGGGACAGGTAGTTGGCAAAGCTCTTCATGGACAGCGCGTTCTCCGCATTGTCCTCACACCATTCCTTATATGCCGCGTACAGATCGCTGGTCGCCGCTTTACTGTCCTCATGGAAGGTGAGATATCCTTCGGAAGTCAGGAACTCCGGAATGTTGTTGGCATCCTTTACAATGGCGGCAATATTCTCCTTTGACCGTTCGCTGATGGTGAAACGATAGTCATTTGCAATAAGCCGCTGCAGGCCTTCCAGACACCACAGGAAAATGCCCTCTTTTTCAGCAGCCAGCTTGTCCATCAGATAGGGGTCATCGACACGATCCGCCGGTTTGTCCTTCGTTGTGATCACGATCTGTCGGCGAAAGAACCCGTCAGACCGGTCGTGCAGTGCGGTGAGGGCACCATTTCCGAAACAAAGAAACCGGACATAAAGGAGTGTCTGATAGCTCTGCTCATGCTTCCTTTCAACATCCATCTGACATTCGGAAGTGACGATCGATTTGATATAGTTCGTTTTGGTCAGCGCGCTCATATCCATATCGTCATCCACCATAAGAAGCCGGTCTTCCAGATCCGCCCTGGCAAAGTCATTTTTTTCGACCTTCTGGATACTGGTTGTATTCATATTGACTCCAAGAAGAGATCTCATGACAAGACCAATGCGGGACTTGCCTTCACCGCCTTTCCCGATCAGCATCAGCATCTTCTGTGCTTTGGTCGTCGGGATCAGGCAGTATCCCATATATTCCTGCAGTGTCAGGATATCCTCCGGTATCAGAAGCTCAGAAAGAAACCCCAGCCAAACACCCGGCATGTCTGCATCCGGGTTGTAGTCGACCGTCAGCCGGTTGCGGCAGTATTCTTTATCCCCGGTGAAACGGCCATCCAGATACCAGGTGCCGTTTGCCACATGGATCCGGTCATAGTGCAGCGGGATGTCCTCCGAATAAGCCATGAGCTTGATCGTTTTCAGCAGGTCGTCCACCTTCCTGGCCACGCCGCTTTCCTTCCATTCACTGATATCATCAAAGATGATCTGCTTCAGGCCGCCTTCATCAGGCACGAGACCATCCACTGTAAAAAACCTTCCGTGAATGCATTTCATTGGATGTGCCGACAGAAAACTGCAGGAATAAATCAATTCATTGATCTGCCTGTCCTTTGTGACCCATGCCGGCGCATCAGCCGGCAATACGTTCGTTCTCGTCATACTCTGTTATCCCCCTTTCCTTTGCGCAGTCACGGCGGACCTTTTCCTCCAGTCCGCCGATCATTCCGTCCTTCATAAGATCCTTTACTGTTGCTGCCCGTTGCTCCAGAGTCCCCACCGTCAGGATGTCTGCCAGATATTCGACGTAATCGAGCATCTGGCAGGCTTCCACAAACCGGTCATCATAATCGCCATCCATGCTTGTGGGTGCATACCGTACCTTCCAGTCCTCCAGAAGGTGCAGATAATCACAAAGCACCCGCTGACAGTAACGTTCGTCTTCACGAAACGCCCTGATCATCGGGTGCTTAGGTTTCGCAAGTGCCGCTGCGGACGGAGGCTTGTCCGGATCGATCCCAAAGTCCGCAGCCAGCTTCTTCGCCGCTTCATAGGGCCTTAGAGAGAAGAGCCTCGCTGTCAGATCGATCACATCCCCGGCAGCCCCGCAGCCAAAACAGTAAAAATAATCTTCATTCAGCTTCAGGCTGGGATGCCGGTCATCATGGAAGGGGCACCTCACCATACCGTGGCGATTTGGCTGCAGCCCGTACATCTTTGCCGCGTCAGGCACGCTCACACTTGCTTTTACAGTTTCAAATAGATTCATAGTCTGGTTCCTCCTTTGGATTTTATTCGGATACCTGATCCTGATGTCTTATACGGAGGAAAAACGGCGGACTTGAAAAATTGGGCGATATTGGGATTTGGGAGGAGTGGACGGAGGAAAAATTGCAAAAACGCAATCGAGTCCGGTTTTCAAAACCGAATTCGAAGTATAATCAAAAACACCAGATTATCACGCGATATAACTTGCTCTCCGACTTGCTCCTTGATATAATCAGAGAGCAAGATAAGGAACAAGTTAAAGAGCAAGTAGTTCGAAGGGAGTATTGCACATGGCATTACCAATCAATGTGGAAGACTTAATTCATCAGCGAAAAGTGGAGAGAACACGTATTGAATATAAGGCAGACTGGAATCCCGAGCCGATCATTCATTCGATCACGGCCTTTGCCAATGATTTTGACAACATGGGCGGTGGTTATATACTGATCGGGGTGGAGGAAGTGAACGGCAGACCAAAACTGCCGCTTGAAGGTCTCGATCCTGATTCGATCGACGCGATCCAGATGGATCTCCTGAATAAATGCAATTTCATTGAACCGCGCTGTATTCCTGTCGTAGAGCCCTATACGATTGACGGGAAAGATATTCTTGTTTTGTGGGTTCCCGGTGGTGAAGACCGCCCTTACAAATGCCCTGAAAAGGTATATACGCAAAAAGGCGGAGAAAAGAGTCCGAAGGCTTATTATATTCGAAAAGGCGCCCGCACACTAAAAGCTAATGCCCGGGAGGAACGCGAGCTGATCTCTTTGGCGCGAGACATTCCGTTTGATGACCGCATCAACTATCATGCCGATGTTGTCGATATGAAACCTGCCTTACTGGCCGATTATCTTCATACTGTCGGAAGTGATCTTTACGAGAATGCATTAAACCGTTCTGTTGAAGAGGTTGCTACGGATATGCAGCTTGTCAGAGGTCCTTCAGAATATCGGAAACCACTGAATGTCGGACTCATGTTTTTTAATGAACATCCGGAACAGTTCTTCTCGTTCGCACAGATTGAAGTCGTGGACAAGCCGGACCCGACCGGAATCGGCATGACAGAGAAAACCTTCAAAGGTCCTTTGGACCGCCAGCTTAGGGATGCCCTTGCTTATATCCGGAACTACATCATCAAAGAGTATGTCACTAAGGTACCCGACAGTGAGCTTGCCGTTCGCGCATTCAACTGGCCTTATCAGGCCGTTGAGGAAGCTCTCAGCAACGCGGTTTATCACCGATCGTATCAGATACATGAGCCGATCACAGTCACGATAACCCCGGAGAAGCTGGAAATATTAAGTCTTCCGGGGCCAGACCGCTCGATCACGGATGAACATCTCGAAAACCGTGTGCTGATATCAAGAAGATACAGGAACCGCCGTATCGGCGACTTTCTGAAAGAGCTGGATATTGTGGAAGGCCGGAACACCGGAGTGCCCCTCATTGTCAGCTCCATGAAGAATAACGGTTCCGGTCTGCCCGTCTTTGAAACCGATGAAGACCGAAGCTACTTTCTGACTGTGCTGCCGATCCACCCATACTTTATAAAAAGGCCGGACACTCATATTAGTGAACAGCCGGAGAAGGATTCCTCCCGCAGATCCAGGAATGAACTGCATCGTCTTATCATCGAATTGCTGAATACACAGGGGAATCTATCTACAAACGAAATCGCATCAGCACTCGGTTATAAAAGGCGTACGAATACTTTGCGTGCTGTGATAAGTGAAATGTTAGAAACAGGAGAAGTGGCTTATCTTTATCCGGATAAACCAAACAGTAGAAATCAAAAAATCTGTCTTGCAAAAGCCAGAGAATAGATCAGACATTTAGGCAAAGGAGGAACCATGCTATGTCTCAGGCATATCTTCCCGGCGATACACGGCAGCGCATCCAGGACTTAATTAAAAACAGCAGCATCACCCAGGCCGAGCTGGCAGGCATCATTGGCCTTTCTGAAAGTGCGCTCAGCCGCTACCTGAAAGGCCAGACCCAGATGCTCGGCGACGGGTATATCATTAAGATTGCAAAGCACTTTAATGTATCCACAGACTTCCTACTGGGAGAAACGGACATCCCGGATCGGAAGAATTATGATATTGAAGAATTGGGGCTTTCCGCAGAATCCGCGAAATTACTGTATACCGGAAAGATCGATTCCGGCATCTTAAATCTGTTGCTCGAGAATCAGAAATTCGTGCACCTTATCCGCCTGCTTGCCCTCTATAAGGATGAAACTATGCTTGACGGCATAAGGGCCGCAAATCAGAATTATACATTTCTGCGATCCCTCCTTATGGGCCAGGCCAGATTTCATCCCGAAGATGCTGCGACGGCCACAGACCTGGCACAGAAGATATCGGATCTCAAAACACCTCCGGTCTCCGCGGATACCGATGCAATAAGGACGGTCTTTATGCAGATCGTCGCGGATATAAAGGCAAGCGCTGCCGCTGAAAGCAAAAAATATCAGGCTGCTACTGCAGAAATACTGGAGGACTTCCGGAACACACTGACAAAAGGCGAGGAAGGATTTGACCTGAAATCTCTTACTGTTGATGATATGGTGCAGGCCATCATGCATTATGCGAGACAAGGGAATTTCCCGCCAGATACTCTATCAAACCTGGAAGAGACTCTGACAGAATTGTTTGAATCCGCAAAGGTGCCCGGCAATGACGAATGAGCAGCTCTGTTCTCTCGTCCGGGAAGGAGATAAAGCTGCCGAAGCAGCCCTGATTGAAAATGTCATGCCGTCCATCCGGATCACAGCCGCAAATATCCAAAAGCGTTATTCCGGCATCCTGCTTGAAACGGATGACCTGGTGCAGGAAGCCCTGATCGGAGTGCTCCGGACCTTTAAGACGTATGACCCGGAAACCGGAAATCTGTTCCTGACCTATGCGCAGGCAATTGCAGAAAACGCGATGCTGGATTATGTGCGGAAATGTGCATCTGCGATTCCGGTTTCCGGCAGCATTCTCAGTCTTGACGCTTCGCCGCTGGGATTTGATTCCGAAGCAAATATCACTTACGCAGATATTCTCCCAGACGATTACGGCAAAAATCCTGAGCAGCTTTTTATCAGACAAGAGACCATTACAGAAGTCCGAAATGCCCTTGGGAAAATCTCTGATCGTGAACGGACCTATCTTCATTACCGCTTCGGTTTTCTCGATTATGTTCTTCATGATCAAAGCGAAACCGCCGCGCATTTTCATCTCAGTCTGAGCCGGGCAAGGCATACGGAAAAAGCCGCATTAAATAATGTCCGCCGCGCGCTCCCCGGGCAATAATCGTTCCTTTCGTTTTTTCGATATACCTCCATTCCGCAGACCGTGCCGGTACAGGTCCCGTGACATACGTCACTTCGCCTGTACCTTTTCTTTGCTCAAGCTGCTCCCTCTACGGGAGCAGCCTTTCGCACATCTCGCGGCAAAGCCGCTTCGATGTACGTTAGCCGTCGAATGTGCACTCGTGCCCTAAAGGACTAGCTTCGCGTCGCAAGCACGGTGCACGCTCTCCGGCTTTATCGCGCAAAATACGGAAACAGAACACGCATCAAAGGGGCGCGTTCTGTTTCCGTATTCGGTCTGCTTCATAAAAGTATAACACACTAGACTTTCCCTGGAAAGTCGTGTGCCAAAAGGGACGCTGTCCGCCTTTGGAATCCCCTGCCACGAAACCTATGGTTTCTTTGGATTCTTCCTTTTCTTCTCCGGCAGTTCTTCCCACATGCTCCGAACCAACCCGCACAGGAACTCCCAGTTATCAACGTCATCCACCAGAAGCATCTCCTTCCCCCGTCATGAGGCATTTCCAGTTCTGCATCCAGCATCAGCTTCACTGCCACCGGAACCGGCTTAACCAAAAGACTGTCATCGTATATCCCACCAAATACCCTTCCTCGATAATAAAGAATGTATTCGCCCATCATCGCCCGGCTGTTGACTTCATCCAAATCTGATAATTGCTCCAGAACAAAGTCCAGATACTCTTTTGTTGATGCCATACTCTCCCTCCTATCCGTTTACAAGCTTCAGGAACTTTTTATCGTTCATCTGCTCATTCGTAATATATTTCCCGTCATGAAACAGCGCATAATTTGTAATCGGAGTCGGCGCATTCTGTGCTTCCTCCCTACTTTCAATATGAATTGCATGGAAGGATATGTCATTCTCTTTAGCGGTCTGTTCCAAAACCGGAACATACTTTGCATTGAACGGGCACTGACTGGTATAGTACAGAACATAGCCTTTTTCTTCTACGTGTGGATGCTTTGCACATTCCTTGAACTCAGGCTTGTCTGCTTCCTTTCCAAAAGGCATATACCACAACTGGATTCCATTATCCGCTTCATCACACATAGTAAAACCTTTATATTTCAGGAACTTTGGATCAGCAAGGAAAGGCCTCTTCTTTGCCGCCGCCAGTATGCACAGCCCTTTCTTCCCCTTTTCTTTACTATCTTCGGTACAGGCATCCAGTAGATCCGTAGAGTATCCATGTCCCTTGAAGGAGCCGGACACCCACAGGCAGTCAATATACATATATCCATCGGCATTGATCGGAACCCAGGCATTCTCAGCTGGAATATACTCAATAAAGTACTTTCCTCGCTCCACGCTCTTGAGAAAAACAAGTCCTTAATCAAATCTGTCTGCCAGCCACGCCTTCTTCGATGAAACCTGAACATCCTTATTATTGGAAATGGCACAGCAGATGTGTTCCTTTTCCAGATTATCCTTTGTAACTCTGATGTACTCTATATGTTGAGTCCCCCTCTTTATAGATCAAATATACTCATCTGCGGATATTTCTCCGGCAGTTCACTCATAAACCTGAAACAATCCTCCGGACTTGACAGAACCCCGTTTGCTTTACAGATCCTTTGAAATATCTCAGTCAGTTTCCTGGCTTTGGAGCTTGGTAGTTCATACGCGTTTCCATATCGTTTGATATAGCGTTCCTTCATCCCCGGAAAATGCTTGTCAAGCGCAGCATAATAGTATTCCCGGTCGCCTTCCCTGAGCGTTAGTCTCATACCAAAATCTATGATGCCTTTTACGCCGACCAGAACGCATTCATTGAGGATAGCTGTAATATTTTCTTCTGTATCATTGATAAATGGCAGAATCGGAGTCAACCAAACCACAGTGGGAATTCCCCTTTTCTGCATTGCCAATTTTCCTAAACATGCTTTTTCCCTGCCTTACAAATTCCCGGAAAATCGAAAAGCGTGTCGGCAGGTAATACCCAGTACTAAGTGACGGTTCCCATCACTTAACTGGGCGGGACCTTGCCCTCGACCCACGCAGGATCGTTCCACCCTGCACCCGGACAATGGGGATGCTTCCCCTTGACCCCTGCCGATCACCTGCACATCAGTTCCGCATCCAAGAGAAAAATCCTCTCACTTATCCCAATCTCAACAGCCCTCAATGCAAGTAACTGAAGAAAAATAAATTCCAGTAAAAAAGATTTCTTCTCCCATAAATCCCAGAAAAAATGACCGGAAGGGAACCATCCCGGAAAAAAGCGCAAAAAAAGAGACCAACTTTTTACGGTTGATCTCTCTCCATTACAGAAGTCAGAACTGCCCTTGTATCATAAAAGCGACAACAGACAAATTTCTGCTGTCGCTTTATTATGCGCGATTTATTATACCAAATATGATTACGATTACTTATTTTAATTTAATGGCACTTCTAACAAATTGGCCTCTGTATTATTTCCCGAATCCGACTGGTAAATCAGAAGAAATGCTACCTGATCAGGATCAATGACCTTTCGGAAATTAGACTGTCCGTAAGCATCTGTCAGAGACTCGTCTGTATAGCCAAGAATATTTCCGCCATCCAGATAGCCCAATCTTGTGCCATCCTTCAGGACAACCCCAACAAAATCAGGAATCCCAAGGACATCGCCATTTATTTCGTGTGAGTTCTCCGAAGTATAGTCCAGCCTAATGGAGATCGGGGAGATATTGACATCCTTCAACACAAAATCTGTTCCCTCAATCTGCTTTCCGACATCGATCGTTTTTCCGGAACTTACAGACGGAAGTTGAATCGTAAAATTCCATTTGCCTTCGCCTTCTTTATCGTCTTCAAAAGCTGCTTTCGATACAGTCCCCAGGTTCTTAAAATCCACATGGATCTTCTGTCCTAACAAACTCATGTCCTGCCGAGAATCCCATGCAGTCAGAACAAACTCAAGGTTACCTTCATCATCCTTGTAGTATTGTATCAGGTTTCCGTTTTCATCTGTCTTAAGTGATGTCCCGTCCTCGTAAGTTCCAGTTCCAAGTGCATCTGCCAGATCCGGCAAAATTCCATCATAAAAACCGCCAGTCCAGTTAATAGATGAATTCTGATGCATTTTCCCGTCATCCATCAGTTCCTTCTCATCTGCTTCAGAATCGAGATATACGTCTATATTGTCAAATGATGGTTCTTTTCCATCTTCGATATCATATCCCTGAACCTTAAACGAAATATGCATAACTCTGTCATCGATAATCACTGTATTTGGTAACACGGTTATATCATTATCTGTTACCGCAAGGCCTGAAAGATTGTTCTGCTGCTCTTCAGAAATATTATCATCAGTAACAGCGACTCCCTGATCAATCAGGCTCTGCTGTTCCTGTGGTGTAGCCTGGATGGTTCCCTGCATTCCCCTGCTCCAGAGATGAAACCCTGCTGCGGCAGCTGTGATACCAGCACAGGCGATAGCAACTACGCATGCCGCTGCCGCTGTCTGCGATTTAAAGAAATGCAGATATCTGCGGCCCGTTCCTTTTTCATGATCCTTATGCTGAAGTTCAATCATTTCTATCTTCTCCTCTCTGATCACCTGGAAGACTTCATCAGCTTTTGCCCGGACAATTTCAGGCACTTCTATTCTTCCCTCGAACACATCCTGATGTTTTTTCATTGTCGGCACCCCCTAACTAATCCTGGTAGTATCTTTTCATCTGTTCCCGTCCTCTTGCCAGACGCGTTCTCACCGTGCTGTCTGGAAGCTCCAGCATCTGCGCAATTTCAGAAGTCCTGTACCCCTGGCCATAAAACAATTCCAGTATGATACGGTATTTTTCGTCAATTCCTGACAACGCATCTTTCCACTCAAGAGTACATTCATCCTCTGCTGCAGGTTCTTCCCATTCCTCCAATGATATTTGAGTGGCTCGCTTTCTTCTTAAATCAAAACATCGATTCATCAGAATGCGTGTATACCATGTCCGAAAGAATTCCGGCTTTTTCAGGGTTCCCATTTTCTCCCATAAAACGAGAAGCGTGTCCTGAATAGCGTCAGCTGCGTCTGCATCATTTGACAGGATTGCGTACGCTGTGCGGTACATTTCTTCCATCTGAAGCTGCATCAGTTCCGTAAAAGCGTCCGGATCCCGCTTGATGGCCTTCTGTAATAACTTTCTTGTTGACTTGTCCATTTTGCTTACTCCCACGCGTTGAAGCTTGTTAAGGAAAAGTATCTGTCTTTTTCCTTACACCTATTAGACGGATCAGTCGCATGAAATGTCTCATTCACCAAAAAGAAAATCAAAATTTTCATGTCCCCTATTACAACAGCAATTCTTTGAAAACATTGCTGGTTTCTCCTCTACATGTCGTACTACAATGATGAGCCGTAATTTCCAAACAATGAAAAGCAGCTAACAGAAACGCGGATTTCTATCAGCTGCAGAAGATATTACTATGTTAATTCATCGTTCAATCAATCATCTGGAAATATTTGAATGCCTCCCTGATAGCTTCTTCCTTCTCCTTTGGTGTTTCCGGTGACCAGCTGTCCTCACTCTTTGGCAGATTATAATTCTTCCGTTCAATGATCCCGCATTTCCGCTTCGTTTTCGCGATATTCAGATGGCTTACATGAAACCCATACTTTTCCTGCACCCATTCCTGAATCTCCTGATAGGTTGCCTTACTCTCAGCTGCCGTCAGATCCATCTCCTCCATGTCCAGTGTAATACTGACATGATGTTTTGCTCCGGAAAGTTTGGACAATAAGCAGACTGCCTCGACATGGCAGCTCTGCGGAAACATATCGCACGCGCACACCCTCTCAAGTTCATACATGCCTTCACACAGGATCTTAAGATCCCTGGCCAGCGTCGCGCTGTCACAGCTCACATACACGATCCGGTCCGGCGCAAGCTCACGGATCACACGAAGGAGGGACGGCTCGCAGCCCTTTCTCGGCGGATCGAGCACAATCACATCCGGTCTCACCAGCGGATTCTCCTCATCGAAATACCCACGTTCTGCCACGTCCTCAGCTGCCGCCGCAAAAAACTTCATGTTCGTGACCCCGTTCCTCTGC
>Ga0326511_10003024_pt1 | contig 13585 bp, 19 predicted proteins | sample 0_2496_0518_D_FD_203701 | JGI IMG/M metagenome (GOLD analysis project Ga0326511, IMG submission 203701) | Bovine rumen microbial communities from UC Davis, California, United States - 0_2496_0518 | ecosystem: Host-associated > Mammals > Digestive system > Stomach > Rumen | place: USA... | reverse complement strand
GTCACATCCCTGAAGGCGCTGGGCGACAGCCTGGACATCAGCGCGAACAGCAGCATCAACTTCCTCATCACCCAGGATCAGCAGATCAGCGCGGCGGCCAGCGAGGCCCAGATGACGGCGGGCAGCGCGCAGAACCTGGCCGAGACGGCGAAGGCCACGGCGGACGCGGCCGAGGCCACCGCGCAGGACGTGCGCCGCTGGATGACCTTCGACGCGGACGGCCTCAAACAGGGCGCCGCCGACAGCGCCTATTCCACCCTCACCGACGAGGAGGGCTTTCACATCCTCCAGCTGGGCGAGAAGATCGGTTCCTTCGCGAAGCGCCGACTGGCAACCGAGGAAATCCGGATCGGCAGGGTCGCGACCACCCAGAGCCGCTGCGTCATCCGTGAAGCCGGCGACGGCGGACTCATCATCACCGTGGAGGGCCTGACATGAACACCTTCAGAATTGTGGCGGACGGCCTGGCATGGGCCTACGATTCCAGCAGCGCGTGGAGCTGGGGCTATGCCTTTCAGGGCTCCTACGGCGGCGGGGCGAAGCGCGACGGCGTGATCACCTTCGGCGGCCTGCGCGACAATGTGGAATGGGCGAACATGGACGTTCAGGCCGTGCGCTTCTGGGTGAAGTTCGGCGACGCAGGCAGCGCCAACGCCGGCGGCAAGATCCTGAGCGTCTACGCGGGCGCGAAGAACAGCCCGGCGGGCACCGGCGCGTCGATGCGCGGGGACGGCGTGTGCTACGTGAACACCGCCACCCAGGCCTTCAACACCAGCGAGGTCATCACCTTCGACAGCGGGACGAACAGCGCCTATCTTTCCTACTGGAAGGCGTGGCTGGAAGACACCACCTCCACATCGCTGGTGCTCTGGATCGATGAAACCAGTTCCTCCGGCTCGTGGTCGGGCAACTACCTTGTCGTCGAGAACGCGGGCATGGAGATCGACTACGAGGTGAAGACCAGCGGCGGCAGCGTCTCCCCGAGCCCCGTGACCATCGGCCAGGTCGCCACGCTGACGATCTCCCCGATCTCCACCGGCGGCGCGCTGGCGCACCAGGTCATCTGGGCCATGAACGGCACGACCTACAGCATCGCCGACGTGGCGCAGGGCGTGCGCACGGCATCGCTGACGGTTCCGGCCGCGTGGCTTTCCAACATCCCCTCCGGCGCGACGACGGCGCAGGCCACGTGCACGCTGACGACCATCGAAGACGGCACGGCGCGGGGCTCGCGGGTGATTCCCTTCACCGTGCAGCTGCCCGCAAGCTACGCGCCGGTCATCAACAGCTTCAGCGTGGAGCGCATCGCCTCCCACGTGGACGACCAGGGCTATACGGTCTGGGAGCCGTCCCTGACGGGCAAAAAGGTCTGGGTCAGCCTGAGCCTGTACATCAACCGGGACAGCGGCAGCAACCCCGGCACGGCGCGGATCGACTACTACCCCGAGGACGACGAGAGCGACGTCACCACGAAGGCGCTGACGTGGAGCAACAACGCGCTGGTGTACACCAACAGCCGCACGCTGATCACGGCGGACATCGACCTGGCGAAGAGCTGGGTCTTCGTGCTGACGGCCACCAACGGCCACAGCACCGCGCGCAGCACCGTGCGCATCGGCATGTCGTGGGCGCCGCTGCACATCGCCGGCAGCGGCTACGGCGTGGGCGTGGGCATGTTCTCGGACGGTTCGAGCGCGAATCCCAAGTTCGAGGTCGCGTGGCCCGCGCACCTGAACGGCGGCGCGGACATCCCCGGCCTCAACTCCTACTCCATGGACGAAATGGCAAGCGTCTACCTGTCCAAGGGCGTGGCGACGGGCGGCTTGTGGTACAACGGCGGCGAGATCTGGCGGAGCGTGTTCACCGGCCAGACGTCCAGCCAGGGCGAAATCAGCGTGGGCACGCTGCCCAACCTGCCGACGATGGCGCTCAATGTGCGGGGCTGTATCGTGACGAACGACGGCCTGATCCGTCCGCTGCCGTTCCAGTCCTACGGCGGTCTGGGGTGGTCCGCTTCGGCGGTCGTCAGTCAGAGCGACGGCAGCGTAAAGCTGTATCTGGGCGAAAGCTACGCTCTTGTCAGCAGCGCGTCCAGCCCGCTGCGCTATTATCTCATCGTCGAATATGTGAAGCAGACATAAGGAGGGGAGAACATGCTGATCATAGAGGACCAGGTGATTTATCTCACGCGGGGCGACAACGCCTCGCTGCAGATCGACCTGACCACGGACGCGGGCGAGGCCTGGACGCTGAGCGAAGACGACGCGCTCACGCTGGCGCTTCGGGCGCTGCCCACGGCGGACGCGCCGGTGCTGATGCGCGTTCCCGGCGCGCCGGGGAGCGACACGATACCGATCCGGCCGGAGGATACCGCCGGGCTTGAGGTCGGGCAATATTCGGCGGACATCCAGCTGATCACCGGCGCGGGGCAGGTGCTCACCGTCTGGCCGAGGCTGGAGGGCCGCAACCGCACGAAGGTGCGCAACTATAAAAATTTTGTCATCATGAGCGAGGTGAACATACCGTGAGCGATCTGGTCAAGGGCGTGATCGGCGGCACGGTCAGCGTGGGGCGGTTCGTGGTCAACGAATACGTGCTGACGGTCTCGGAAATCGAGGACGGCTACCGGCTGACGGTTCAGAAGGGCACGGAGGTGCAGACGGCGGATCTGCAGAGCCTGTCCCCGGAGGAAATCGAGACCATCCGCGCGGCGGAGCAGGGGCGCGTGGACGCCGAGGCGCTGCGCGCGCTGGCGGAAAACGCGCGGGCCGCTGCCGAAACGCAGCGCGAAGCGGCGGAGGCGGCCCGGGAAGCGGCCGAGGGAGCGCGGGCGAACGCGGAGACGACCCGCGCCGGAGCCGAAGACGACCGCGCACAGGCCGAGGGCGTGCGTAACACGGCGGAGACGGCCCGCGCGTCCGCCGAGGCGCAGCGGGTGCTCTCGGAGAACGCCAGGGCGGCGGCGGAGACGCAGCGCGCCGGCGCCGAGACGGCCCGCGCCACCGCCGAAACGGCCCGGGAGCAGGCGGAGGCCGACCGCGTCACCGAGAGCGCCGGGGCCGTGGCCAGCGCCGAGGCCGCGACGGCCAGCGCCAACGCGGCGGCGACGGAATCCGAGAGCCGCACCACGGCGGCCATCGCCGACATGCGCGGCACCGTGGACGGCTATCTGGCCGAAGCCGCCGACGCGCTGATCGACGTCACCGAGCGCGCGGGCGCGCCGGTCATCATCGCCGGGGCCGGTCCTGCGAAGCCGCTGATCCTGACAGACGGCGCCATCGACGCGCCGGTGAGCCGCGTGGCGCTCAGCATACAGCCGCTTCAGTCCGGCGGCGGCGTTCCCAGTCCGACCAACGTCAGGCCCATCACCGGCTGGACGGGCGCGAACATCACCCGGTGCGGCAAGAACCTGCTCGACCCGGCGAAGTACAACACCGTCCGCGTCACCGTGGACGGCGACGCGATCACCGTAAAATCCACGGCATACAACGCCAGCATATTTTCGACCCAGACCGCCGGCAAGATCGATGTTCCGAGGCTGATTCCCATCCCGGCGGGCACGCTGACGATCTCCTGCGCGTCCATCGTGAGCAACACCGATGGCGGCGCCACGAAAATGGAGGTCATCACCTGCGACCCGGACGGCGCGAACAGGACGGTGCGCGGAACGCTGAACGCCGAAACGCTCCAGCTCACGTTCACCCGCGACGCGCCGGGCCTGATCGACCTGCAGGTGCTCAGCAACAGGGCGAACTTCACCGTCACGAGGTTCCAGCTGGAGGTCGGCAACGCGGCCACGGAATACGAGGCCTGGAACGGCGCGAGGGCCGCTTCGGACTGGTCGGCCACGGCGGGCACGGTCTACGGCGGCACGGCTGACCTGACGGACGGCACGCTGGTATCGGAGTGCGCGGTGACGACCATCGGTGCGCTGACGTGGACGTACTACGATGACGAAAACGGAAAGTATTTCCGCACAAGAATCTATAACATCCAGGGAATCCCGAACAAGACGGGCAGCGACGAGTACCTGGCGTCCGGCGCGTACAGGACCGTCCTTCCGCGAACCACCAACATTATCGACATGCCGGACTGCAGCATCAAGGAAAACCGCTACAATGCCAGCCCATACGGCCAGTACATCTACCTGCGCGATCTGCGCTTTACCACGGAGGCGGATCTGAAGGCCGCGATGGGCGACGTGCAGATCGTCTATAAAAAGGCGACGCCGGACACCTTCGCCGTCGATCCGGTCGTCCTGACCACGCTGAAGGGCTTCAACGCCATCACGGCGGACTGCGGCCCGATCGCCGTGGAATACAGCGCGGACACGAAGGCCTACGTCGACGTGCGGACGGACGCCGTGCAGGCCGGGGCCGAGGCCCTGATCGCCAGCGGCGAGGCGAAGGCCACCGCCACGCGCAACTACGCGGCCGGCGCGTTCTTCATCCTGAACGGCACGCTGTACCGCGCCACGACGGCCATCTCCACCGGCGAGACCCTGACACCCGGCACGAACTGCGCGGCGACGACGGTCGCCGAACAGCTTGAGGCACTTTTCGCGCTAATCAATGATTAGCGCGTGTTGGCGGGGGACCTGCTTCCCCCGCCAAGACCACCCCTTTGACAGATTTTCCTGAAATCGCGGGCGATTTCCGGGCGGAAAATCTGCAAGGAAGGCATTTTTCTTCTGGGAAATGGGATTTCCCGCCAGAAAAATGACCCACGGTTTCGCCGCGCATGTCGCCGCAACCGATTGAACATCAGAGGGGTTCCACCCCTCCGATACCACCCCGGAAGTTACCGGTATGGCATGAACAAAAACGCGCAAGGAAAGAAAGGAGATTCCCATGTACCAGTATTACATCATCGAGATTCAGCAGTATGACAACGGCGAGTATGGCCACATCGTCCACTATGCCTTCGACGAAAACGCCGACCGCGCGCGCATGAAGGCCGAGAGCAAGTACCACGAAGTCCTGGCGGCGGCGGCTGTGAGCAACCTGCGCCAGCACGCCGCGTCCCTGATCGCCTCCGACGGCTTCCCGGTCATGCACCAGTGCTACGCGCACGAGGCGACGCCGGCGGCGGAAGCGGAATAAGGGAACGGAAAACGGGGAACGGGAAAGCGGCTGACGCGCGGCGCTTCCCGCTCCCCGGCGACGGGGGTGAAACGGATGGAACGGGTTTTTATCAGTACCTTTGTAAATGAGCTCGAGGCGGCGCTGCAGCGCGGCGACGGGTACATCATGGGGGCGCGGGGCCAGAATCCGCGCACGGGCTATCTGGATCTGAACGAGACGAAGGTCCGGGATTCGTGGAAGGTGAACGGCTGGTACTATTCGCAGTACACCCAGAGCCCCTACGGCGCGCGCCAGCATGAACAGGCGCTGTCCTGGCGCAAAAGCTGCGCGCGGGTCTGGGACTGCAACGGCATGGCCGAGGGCATCTATGAGCTGCACACCGGCGTGAACATCGACAGCAAGGCCCGGTACAACTACGCGCAGTGGTGCGACCCGAAGGGCAAGGGCACGATCCCGGCGGCGTACCGGGTGCCCGGCGCGGCGTTGTTCTGGAGCGGCGGCGGCTACGCGGCCGACATCCATCACGTGGCCTACCTGTATAAGCCCGTGGATCCGGCGCGGCCGGAGGGCGACTGGTACATCATCGAGGCCCGGGGCGTGATGTACGGCGTCGTCATGACGCGGCTTTACGAGCGCAAGCCGGATTACTGGGGCTGGATGACGAAGTATTTTGACTATGATTCCGAGGGTGAAACCTTCGTTCCGGCGGAGCTCCACCTGGGCGACCGCCTGCTGAAAAACGGCAGCGAGGGCGAGGATGTGCGGGAAATGCAGACGAACCTGATCCGGCTGGGCTACGATTGCGGCAAGTGGGGCGCGGACGGCGAGTTCGGAGACGCCACCGAGATGGCCGTGCGCCGCTTCCAGGCGCAGCACGATCTGAAGACCGACGGCGAGTTCGGCCCGAAGTCCCTGGCCGCCATGGAGGCCGCGCTGGCCGCGCTGGAAGCGCCGGCGGAAAACCCGCACTATGTGGCCATTGAGGGCGGCGACTGCTACGTCCGCGACGCGCCGGGCAAGAAGGACGGCGTCCCGGTCGGCGCGATCCGCGGTGTCGCCCACGAGGGCGCGAAGCTGCCCTGGGCCAGCGCCGCCACCGAGGACGGATGGCTGAAGGTCACCTACAAAAACGCCGACGGATGGGTCAGCGGGAAATATGGGAGGCTTGTGGAGCAATGAAAAGACTTGTCGAAATTCTCAGCGCCATCGGCGGCGCGATCCTGTCCTTCTTCAGCGGCATGCCGCCGATCATCTGGGTGCTGGTGGCCGTCATGTCGCTGGACTACGTGACCGGCATACTGTGCGGGCTGATGGGCAAGAGCCCGAAGACCGAAAGCGGCGGCCTGTCGTCCTCGACGGCGTTCAAGGGCCTGATTAAAAAGGTGCTGCTGCTGTGCGTCGTCGGCCTGGCCGCGCTGATCGATCACGCCATCGCCATGTCCGCCGGTATTGAAATGGCAGCCGTCACCGGCGCGTGCGCGCTCTGGTTCGTCGCCTCCGAGGGCATGAGCATCCTCGAAAACGCCGCGGCCATGGGCGTGCCCATCCCGAAAATCCTGCTGCAGGCCCTTGAGATCATGCGCAGCAAGGGCGGAGAGAACGAAAAGGAAAATCAAAAATAGGTGGAACGGTCACTTCCAAGCAATCAAGCCCCGGGCAATCGCCCGGGACTTTTTATGTCTGCAAAAATATTTTAGCTATTTACTCAATTTAGGTATTGACTATATAGCAACTCTATGATATAATACAGTTACAAGGTCGAGAGAAGCCAAGGGGGAAAAGAAAACATACACTGGGAGAAAGGACAAAGCCATGAAACAAAATATCACTCTCAATACTCTGAAGGGCAGCACCTTCACCCTCACCGTGAACGCCTGCAATGGCATGATCCACCTCATCGCGAACGTCGGCGGCAGTGAGTACACATTGATCCGACTCCCCCAGGAGATGAAGCAGTGGCTCATCGGCAGCACCCTGTGCATGAATCGCAACTCCGGGAGCGATTTCGGCGGGATGCTGAATGCCGAGCTGGACTGCGACTCCGCCGAGCGTCTGGCCTCCCTGCTCTCCGAAGCCGCCACGCACGCAGACGACGCCCCGGATCACGAAGATTCCATGAGCGACGAAGAAGCCAGGGCGTTGCTGGCCCAGCTCCATGAGGAAGCGGAGCGCGACAGCGAAGTCCTGAGCGGCTACATCCCCCTCTTCGACGACTGACCCCATACGGTCCGCCTGGGATCTATCCGGGCAGAAAGGATAATACCATGAAAAAAATTATCAACAACAAGCTCTACAACACCGACACCGCACGCGAACTTGGACAGGCCAGCTATTCCAATCCCAGCGACTTCAATTACTGGCGCGAGGTGCTTTACCAGAAGCGCACCGGTGAGTATTTCCTCTACGGCGAGGGCGGCCCCATGAGCCGCTATGCCCACACCATCGATCAGAACAGTTGGAGCGGCGGGGAGCAGATCATGCCGCTGTCCGTCAAAGCGGCGCGCGAATGGGCCGAGAAGCATCTGAGCGCCGATAACTATGCGAAGATATTCGGCCTGCCTGATGAAGACGCGGAAGACGTCGTACTATACGCAAAAGTCCCGGCGCAGATCATGGCAAAACTCAAGGACAGGGCAGCGGAAAACGGAACATCCGTGACTGAGATTATCAACAATATGCTGCGGGAATACCTGTAAGACGGGAACGCAGTGAAATGAGACAGTCCGTAGGCAGATAAAGGGGAGCATGGGGTGAATAATGAATCATTCACGCTATGCTCCCCTTAAAAAGTGTTTTTAATTATCCCCGTCGGGATCGGGGTATTTTGGGAAGACGTCGAGGGTGAGGTGGTCGGCGAGGCCGTTGTTGCGGTAGCAGCGTTGGGTTTTGTGGTAGGTGATGCGTTCAACGACCTGCTTGAGCAGGGCGTTTTTTTCTGCCGGGGTGGAGGCGGCGGCGTAGGCGGAGAGGGTCTGGCGGAGTTTTGGAATGTAGAGGTCGAGGGGTGCGGGGCGGCTGGGCTTGCGGGCCTGGTCGAGGGCTTCGCGGGTCTGGGCGAGGCGGGAGTCGAGGTCCGCGCGGCGCTGGCGGTAGGTGGCGACGTCGTAGACGCCGGATTCGAGCAGATCGAACAGGCGGCCGGACTGGGTTTCGAGGGTCTGCAGCTGGGCGGTGAGTTGGCGGACGGTGGCGGCGGCGGTCTGGCGGTCGTCGGCGCGCTGCCGGGCGTCGGGCCGGGCGGTTTCGTAATCCACGATCCAGCCGCGCAGGATTTCCAGCACCATGCCCTCCACGACGCTGAGATAGGCGGAGTAGGAGGCGCAGCGCTGCGTCTTGCAGACGACGAAGTCCCCGCGCCGGTTGGGGTCGCCCTTGATGGTCATGGCGTGGCCACAGACGCCACAGTAGAGCAGCCCGGCCAGGGGATTGATCGGCGTGGCGTGGACGTTGCCGGGCCATTTGCCGTGATGGGAGAAGATGTCCTGCACGCGGGCGAACAGGGCCGCGTCGACGATCGGCTCGTGGAGGCCGTCCACCAGGATCGGGCGATCGGAGCGGGGGCGGGACCGGACGCGCCTGCCGTTTTCGATGCGGTTGACGGTGGTGCGGGTGTTCCACTGGATCTTGCCGATGTAGGTGGGATTCTGCAGCATCTGGCGGACGGACGACGGGGAGAAGTTGCCGCCGAGGTCGGTCTTTACGCCCATATCGATGAGCCGGGACGCGATGCCGCTGGTGCCGATGGAATGGCCGTCCACGCCGTCGGCGTACCAGCGGTAGACCATGCGCACGATTTCGGCTTTCTCCGGCACGGGGCGCAGGCTCCAGCCCTTGCGGTCGGGCAGCTTGTAGCGCTCGTAGCCGAAGACGGCGCGGGGGCTGGAGTAGCACCCGGCCAGGGCGGCGGCGACCCGGCCGCGCTGCATCCGCTTCTTGATCATGTTGTATTCCCGACGGGAGAAGAACAGCTTGATCTCGAAGAACTCGGAGTCGGATTCGTCGGCGGGATCGTAGGTCTTGTCGGGCGTGATGATCAGCGTGCCGGAGTAGAGGAACGTCTGCATGATGACGCCCTGGTCGATGCTGTCGCCGCGGCCGAGGCGGTCGACGTCCATAACCAGCACACCGGCCCAGAGGCCGGCGGCCACGTCGTCCAGCAGGCGGCGCACCTCCGGACGCTCGGCGATGGTATCGCCGGAGACGATTTCGCGATAGGTCTCGGCGATGCTGACGCCCAGGCGGTCGGCCAGGTCGCGCAGCTGCTTTTCATGCCGGGCCAGGGTTTCGCCCTGCCCGAGGGCTTCCAGCTCCACGTCCTTGCGGGATTTGCGCAGATAGGCGCAGTAGAGGGCCGAGGGGTTGAGGGGGGACAAGGGGATCACCTCCGGGATAGAAATATACTTTGACGTTATGCCGGCGGGACGTGAGGTTTCGCCGGTTTTTTATACGTCTTCAGCGATCATCATGATGGTGACGGCATATTTGCCGCTGTCCTTTTCAGTGATAGAGAGGATTCGGGCGTCCGGCTTTTTGTGCGCATCCATGTAATCGCTCATGCTGGCGGGAAGGTAGCCGATATCACCGCCTGAGGAGGCAAGGTATTTTTCTTTGAAAGAGTCCCATTCAATCGCAACCTTTTCACCGGCTTCACACAGGCCGATGGTGGACTGCATATCTTCATTGGAATTCCCGACAAGTGTGCACTTTTTGAAGCTGGGTTTGCTTTTCCAGCGCCGGGCGAGTTCATCGACAGAGAGATACAGATACAGCGCGAACCGGGGCGCGCCTGCAAAGGGCAGAGACACTGCAAGAAGGTCTTTCCTGTCATCGGCGGCGAATTCCAGCGCCATGTCGAGCAGCTTATTTGAGCGCATGGTGCCGATGGGATGTCCGCCATAGCATATCTCTATGCCCTTGCCATCCTGAGTGTATTGAGGCGTCAGCTGGGTTTTGGGCGGCACGATCTTCGCGCGGGCGACCTGTTCGTCGGTGCTGTCGAGTTCTACATCTTCGTAGCTGTAAGCCAGAGTGAAGCCCTTTTGCGCGAATGGAGGGGAGAAGGGCTTGGGGGAGTGATTGTTGGGCGTGGCGCTGATCGGTGCGGGATTCGTGGATACTGAAGGCGTTACAGGCCGGGTGTAAGAAGGCAAAGTGTTGACCGTGCGAGCGCGCTCGGATTGAAGACGATGCATTTCCTCCAGTCGTCGCGTTTCTTCCTGTGCGGCTTTCTTCTTTTTGATTGACGAGGATATGATTACTGCCATGAAGATCACAAGAACCCCAATTATAGTAGTGTAAATGAGCGGTGCGAACAACTGCAAGAACGGAGACAACAACTCGAACATAACGGAACCTCCTATAATAGATTTTAATCTGATCTGAAATCAATATAGATCATTTTGCCAATGCGGTACGTTCTTTTTTCCTGTATTCCGGCTTTGAAAGAAGCATTTCGAGATAGTCTGAGAGCAGCTTTTTGCCGGTTTCGTTTAATTCGCTGATGGCGTCCAGAGTTTCCGCGTCAGCCTCCGACACAGGGGGAGCCGCTGCGACGGAATCATTTCCGACGATGAAGTCTATGGAGACGCTGAAAATCTGCGAAAGGCGAATAAGGACATCCGCATTCAGGACGATGTCCCCGCTTTCATATTTTGTATAGGTGGTTCTGCCGACGTCGAGCAGAGCCGCCATTTCATTCTGGGTGTAACGACCCTTTCTCAACTCTTTCAGGCGATTCATGGGCGCCTCCATAATGTTACTTAAAATAACGTATATAAATATTATATGTTATTTCCTATACAGAGTAAATACAAGTTATTAAAAATCACATTATTTTCAAAATAGTTATTGACAATAACTTCTTATGGCGATATAATGAGCGTGTAGTTATTCAGAATAACTTTTACGGAGGAGGAGACTATGAGAAATAATATTTACGCGGACAATCCATTTGTCATATACCGGCGGCGCGCGGGGTTGCGGCAGTGTGATACAGCCGAAGCGCTCAATGTTGGGCGGTCAGCCGTGGCCAGATGGGAGACCGGCAGAGCGATGCCGAAAGCCAGCACGCTGCTGGCGATGGCCGCGCTCTATAAATGCACGACGGACGAACTGCTCGGACGTTGTACGGAGGCACAGTGATTCAGAAACGAGGTGAACGAAATGAAGAAAGCCGGAAGCGCGAAAAGGAGCGGCGAGAAGCTGAGAGCGCTCAGAGAGGAGCGCGGGGAGACTGTATCCGAGGTTGCGAACGCGGTAGGCGTTGTAGAAAGCTCGATAACCAACTACGAAAGCGGGTATCGCGTGCCAAAGGATTCAGTCAAGAAAAGGCTTGCGGATTATTACGGGGTTTCGCTGGAATGGCTGTTTTACGGGAGCGAACCGCGACAGGAAGAAGAAAACGCAGTACGACCGGCTCACGCAAAAACGATATTACGGGAGCTCGAAATAAACCTTGACGAAACGGAAAGAGGCGTGAAGATCACAATTTTATTCAAAACGAGGTGAACGGGATGTACAGGTTTCGTGAATACAGGGAGGCCGCGCGGCTGCGGCAGGATGAGGTGGCCAGGGAGATCGGCGTGGACCGTTCGGCGGTGGCCAAGTGGGAGACGGGGCGCGCGCTGCCCAGGGCGGACAAGCTGATGCGGCTGTGCGCGCTGTACCGCTGCAGCGCCGAGGAACTGATGGGCATGCGCAGGGCGGCGCAGTGAGATGTTCAAGCAGCGGGGTTTCATCTTACGGGTATTCAAGTGTCCCGTGTGCGGCGCGATCATGACGGCGACGAAGCGGGGCCACAAGACGGGGCCGGGCCACATCAAGGATATGTGGTGCTGGCGGTGCAGGGAGACGCGGAAATTTGAGCAGATCGACACGCTGGGCCGGTCGCGGAGGTGAGACGGTATGCGGATGAAGACCGAGGGACTGAAGGAAGTCTCCGCGGCGGTGGCGGCGATGGCCGGCGGCGCGGACGGGGCGCTTCGGGAAATGATGGAGTACGCGGGCAGAGAGATGGCCGAGGCCATCAGGAGCGGCGTTACGGGGCACGGCCTGGTGGACACGGGCAAGCTGCGCGACAGCGTGAAGGCGAGCGCGCCGGAGATCTTCAGCGATTCGGCGTCGGTGGAGGTGTACCCGCAGGGGCGCTCCACCCGGCACAGGCACTCGGAGCGCAACGCGGTGGTCGGCTTCGTGCAGGAATACGGGCGCAGGTACGGCAGCCGGGTCAGGCCGGGAGTGGGATTCTTCGCCGAGGCGGTGCAGAACAACGAGGACAGGATCACGGACGGCATGGTGCGGATCTGGCGGGACGCGGAAGACGGGAACTGACCGGCGCATAGGCTGGAGGGAAAGGAGAGTGGAGGCATGGCGCTGGTTAAGGAGATTCACTTCACCGAGGGGCCGTTCAAGGGCGGCACGGTGCGGATATTCGACGACGCCTACCGGGGCGCGAGCCCCGAGGAGATCGCGCGGCGAAGGCGCGAGGCGGGCGTGGTGGCGCTGGGAATCTGGAACAGGCGCTGGGCGGAACACCCGGAGCTGATCGAACAGGAGGCGGAGAGACCATGATTACAAAGGGAGCGCGGGTGATGCTGCTCAGCGGCGACCGCGAGATTTCGGAGGCCATCGCCCACGGCATGGAGCGGGGGCAGGCGCTGACGCCCACGGCGGAGATGGCGATGGAGGAGGCGCGCTACGGCGTGCTTCGGGCGCGGGACGCGAAGCAGCAGCAGGCGCGGCTGATGCTGATGCGGCTGTACTACAACGAGATCTGCCGTCCGGAGCCGCGCTGGAAGCGGACGCTGGAGACGGCCTGGTGCTCGCTGTACCTGCTGGCGCGGCAGTTTGTGGACGACATGCGCCGCTGGTGGGCGGACGAATGACGATGGAGCGGGACCGGCCCCAGAGCGCGGCGAGCCTCCGGGAGCAGCTGACGGCGCTGGAGGCGGTGATCCGGCGCAGTGCGGCGGATTACTGCCGGGCACGGCGCAATGGCGAGCCCCGCTGGGCCGTCGAGGCCGAGGCGCGGTTCGTGAAGTGCCTGTTCAGACAGAGGGAGGTACTGAAGTGGGAACTCAGGAAGGCGGAAGCAAGAGAAGGGAAAGAAAGGCCGGAGCCGTGACGCCGGCGGGCGCGGGCAGCTGGGTGCTGAAAAAGCGGACGTCGCGGCACATGAGCCGGGAAATGCTGGCGCGGAAGTGCCGGTGCACCGAGACGCTGATCTGGTACGCCGAGAAGGGCTGGCCGGTGCATCCGGTGTTCGCCGACAGGATCGCGCGGGCGCTGGGCGGCACAGAGGCCGAGCGGGACAGCATCGTGGCGGAGAAGCACCGGCGGGGCGCGCCGGCGGAGCCGGTGAAGACGCTTCGGGAGCGGCAGAACATCACGCTGAAGCCCGGCGGATGGAGCCGGGAAAAGAGGCCGATCGTGGAGATCGACCGGAACGGCGCGGAGCTGGCGCGCTTCGCGGGGATGCACGAGGCGGCGCGGATATCCCGCAT
>Ga0326511_10003023_pt1 | contig 13586 bp, 14 predicted proteins | sample 0_2496_0518_D_FD_203701 | JGI IMG/M metagenome (GOLD analysis project Ga0326511, IMG submission 203701) | Bovine rumen microbial communities from UC Davis, California, United States - 0_2496_0518 | ecosystem: Host-associated > Mammals > Digestive system > Stomach > Rumen | place: USA... | reverse complement strand
TTATAATAAAATACATTCTCTTTCTCATTTATACAATGTCCACTTCACATTGTCCATTGTCTTCTTCATTCTCTTTCATTCTTCTCCATTCTCCTTCATTCTTCTTCATTCTCTTCATCATTTGCTGCATATTTCCATTATTCTCTTTCATTCTTCATTCATTTACACAATACACAATATGCATACAATAAATGTACTCTCAAAATTTTGACCGGCGCGAGAGTTTTGTACTGAATCTTTATTACTGTATAATAATAACTCATCTATTGGTATACGGTGTACTACACTTCACAGCATAGTACACTCGCACATTGGCACTGCGATGGCGCACAAACGCCATCGTGTGCTTCCTTCTCGCCACCTCCACTTCACTCCAAGAAGAGCTATTTATTATTAATAATCTAAAGGAGGTATATGTGACTATGAATGATCCAAGCGCTATTGTTACATTAGTGGGGTCATTAGGCTTTCCTATTGTTGCTTGTTTAGGTATGGCTATATTCTTTGCTAAAGTTAACGACAACTATCGTAATGATATTAAAGAACTTAACGATAAACATAAAGAAGAGATAGACAATATCACTGAGGCTATCAATAACAACACATTAGTAATTCAGAAGCTTATAGACCACATGGAGGATGAGAAGAAATGAGTATAGTTCAAGAACAAAAAGAACGTGAGAAACGTCGTAAGGCAGATCTCGAAGCTATTGTTACTGAAGAAGACTTTCTAGACTTATCACCAGTATGGGCTAAAAATGCCTCTATCAATATTATTATTGGTTCTCGTTGCGGTGGTAAGACTTATGGTACTCTAAAACATTTGATTATTGACTACAAAGATAATGGTAAGCGTTTTGTATATGTAAGACGATTAAAAGAATCATTAACTACCAAAAATATGGGAGATCTCTTATTACCATTCGTACAAAATGACTTCTGTAAACCATTAATAAAAGAATTATGGGGTGATGCATTTGAAGTACGTTATTGGAGAGGCAGATTTGAAGTAATCAATCCTGATGATCCTGATGTACAACCAGAACTTATTGGTTATTCCGCATCACTTAATACTGTAGGTACTGATAAAGGTAAAAACTATGATAATGTATATAATATATTCTTAGATGAGTTCTTACCTCTTAAATCTGAAAGAATACTTAAAGAAGAATTTGACGCATGGGAGCAATTACAGTCTACTGTATATCGTTCACATGGTAATGAATCTAAACTATTTTTAGTAGGTAACACTGTTACTAAATATAGTCCATATCTCTTTAACTATAATATATCAAATAAGATGATACAAGATACTACAGGTGACATACAGGAAATATATTTATCTAATGGTCCTGATGTAGATCCTACAAAGGTAGTATTCATACACTGTAAAGCTAATGAAAAGTTAGGACGTAATACATCTAAACTTATTCGTAATTCAAAGATGGCTGTTACAGGTGAATGGGAAATGGATGACATTACTTGTTGCCCACATGTTCAAAATGAAAAAGCTACTGAGAAGTTAGTATGTACAATATTTGATACTGTTATGGCATTAAATTTAGGTATATTCTTAAGAAATGTTACTTATAATACTATTGAAGTAAAAGGTCATTGTCAAATAGAAGTACCACATTCAAGACAGTTTTTGATAGTAAGAGAAACTAATCGCCAGAGTTCTTATTATCATTTAACGACTGTAAAAGGATTAACATATAATGTATGGACAAACATTAAGGCTATGTTAGCTGATATAAAAGAAAGATGTCATTTAGACATTCAAAAAGAGTTTGACCATAACAGAATATATGCAGAAAGTATGGATGCTGCAGATTACTTCCGTAAAGTATGGAAGAATTATATGATGACAGATCCATTAGATTTATTCTAGAAAGGAGAATACAATATGTTTACACCAGAACAATTAGTAAAATTCGCAGAGGCTGGATGGGGCCCAGATGCCATCAAAGAAATGTTAGAATATGATACTGAAGTCAAAGGAAAGATTGAAAACGGCGACGAAATCGATCCAAAAGATGTAGGTAATCATATAGATGATCCTAAGCCTGAAGAGGCTCCTAAGGATCCGGAAACACAATCCGCAGAAACAATTATTGACAATCTATTAAATGGAGGTAATTAAAATGAGTGGAATTAAACCAATGACTCCTGTTGATGCTAAGAACTTTATCGTAGAGTTAGTAAAGCAGAGACTTGGAGAAAAGCAGTTAGCTACACTTGATACTTCAAATATGGTATCTGTAGCAGATATGGCATATCAAGTAGGACTTGATACAATTATTAAGGATATCTACACACTTGTAGGTAGACAAATCAACAAGGTACGTAAGTACGATTCAAAGAGATATGCATCAGTATTAACAGATGATGCAGGTTGGGAAAACAGAATTGCAGTAGTAAAATTCTATTCTGATGAAGCTGATGAAGCTGGTGATAGAAATACTGATGTAAATCCTAACAACATTGTTAATGGTGCTAATCCTGAAACTGATGGTAGATCACAGTGGACAATGAAGTTCTCTCCAGTTCTTGAGTACTTCTTCGATGGTGGTAATGCATGGTCTTACCAGCTTCCTACTGTAACTGATACTGCTTGGATGGGATATCTTAGAAACCCAGAAGAGTTTGCATCATTCTTCAATGGTATGATGACTGAAGCTCTTAATGCTCTTGCAGATCAGAAAGAAGCTATGGCTCAGGCTGTTGTACTTAACCATATAGCTGGTGTATATCAGATGGTACAGGATGGTGATATGGGTCAGGAATCAGTTGTTGACCTTATTGCTCTTTACAACAAGAAATGTGGTACTCACTATAGCAGAAATACAATCTTAACATCTCACGAAGATGATTTACTTAAGATTGCAGCTGCTAAGATTGATACAGACTCTAAGAGACTTGCTCGTAGATCTATTAAGTATCACTGGAACCCTAATAAGGTTGTTAATGGTAAAAACTACTACCTTAAACAGCATACTCCTAAGGAAGCTCAGAGAGGTATGTTTTATAGCCAGTTAATCAATGAAGCATTCACAAGAGTACTTCCTACAATCTTCAATGCTGGTATCCTTAAAGGATCTGTAGATGGTGCATTATCTGGATATGAGATGATCGATTCTTGGCAGGCACTTGACACTGGAGATGATTTCGACGGTGCAAAGATTGATGTAGAAGTAGCAATTCCTACAGCTAACGCTAAGAAGGCTGTATCTATTGACTTCGTATTCGGTATGATTTACGATGAACAAGCTATTAAAGTTCTCAACAAGTTTGAGAAGGTAAGAACTACTGCATTCCACGCTGTATCTGGTGAGCAGAATAGTTTCTATAGCTTCTTCAAGGGTGCTATTGATGACTTTACTGACAATACAATCGTATACATTCTTGGTGAAGGTGAAGATGATTCTGAACCTGCTGTTAATCCAGGAGAATAATCCATAAGGAGGTAGTGTAACATGAAGATGACAGAAAGAGATATAAATATCTTAGAGTCAATTCATGTACCTAACGATTATTGGAAAGAAAAATCTGAAGTTTATATGTACTGGTTTAGATGTTTATATGAGCGTCTAACCAGTACCATAGACTTCACTATACCTGAAGGATGGAATAGACAGTTCTTTTATCTTGTTTTATTTTCTTTTGGCTACTTACCTGTGTTTGAGACAAAGCGATGGGGAGTAACTTTCATGAACGCATATCCTAATGGATATGACTGGTTCTATCAGCCAGTATACATGCAAGTATCAAATCCTAAGCTTACTAGAAGATTCGAAATCGGAAAGGATTGCGAAGTCTTACGTCTGACAAATGACTGGTGTGGAGTACTTGACATTCTAGATCACTATGCAGAACAACTTGCAGAAGCATCTCAATCTGTAAATGTCGCCTTACAGAATAGTAAAATGCCAATAGTCCTAACAGCAAATAGTGTTGCACAGGCAGAGACTTTAAAGAAAGTAAAAGATAAAATTAAGGCTGGAGAGTCATTAATTATTTATGATAACTCAGCTAATCTATTTACTGACGAACTTATTCCTCAGGGAGATGAACCTTTCCAGGCATTTATTAATGACCTTAAAAAGAATTACTTAGGTACAGAAATACTTGAGAATATTGATAAGATTATGAACCAATTCTATCAAGAAATTGGTATACTTACTTCTGAAAATACATCACATGGTAAATCACATACACTTGAAAGAGAAGCTGAACAGTCTGATAGTCAGTCAACAGCTAGACTTGATACTTGGATGACTAATCTTGAAGAGTCTTGTGATAAGATCAATGCAATGTTTAACATTGGACTGGAGGTGAAGAGACGTGAATGCGAGATTACCGTTAGTAGCGATGATCAACGAGATGGAAGCGTTGAATCTGAAGATTAATTCTGATTGGGCTCTTGACACTAAAGTCCTCACCTTTGATAAAGACACTTTAATTGATTCAATAATCATGAAGGGTGGTACATTTGAACCTATCTATACTGATCCATACTTTTTAAAGCAAATGTCATCAGCATGGTGGAAAAAGTGGAAACCTACTTTCGAAAGATGGTGGGAAGCTGCTGAAGATGAATATGAACCACTATGGGATAGAAATGGTTGGGAAGAAATACATGATGATATAACTGATACTGGTTATAACAATAATGACTATTCAAGTAAAGAAGTAGTAGATGATGACACTACTCATAGTTCTACATCTAATGATTCTATTAAATCAAATACTACTAATAAAGTATCTGCTTATGATGCAGGTGATACGTTAGTTACTCATGACTCTTCTGATACTACAACTAGTAATACAACAACTGCTAGTGGTGCTGGTACAGACGATAGAACAACTAATGTATCTGGATCTAGTGATACTGATATGGGAAATGATCGTGATTATGATCATTCACTTCATACTTGGGGTAACTGGGGTATTAGTACAACTGCTCAGAAATTACTTGAACAGGAAATTAAAGTTAGAGGTAAATTTAATTTATATGAACTTATGTCTGATGTATTCTTACGTGAACTTTGTGTTAGAGTCTTTTAGGAGGTTTAAAAATGATTACAAAATTATTACAAGAGATTTTAGACCTTTTAAAGGGTCTACTTGCAACAATCATCAGTCTTCTTACAGCAATAGGTGAGAAGCTAGATGAAGCTAACGACTGGTTAGAAAGTATCGATGGTCATGTAGATCATATAGAAACAACTGTAAATAACATCGATACAACTGTAACAGATATTGATACACATACTGTATCTATTGATAATAAGCTTGACACAACAAATGCAACTTTAAATGACATTGAGGATGATACAACAAATCTCAATACTAAATTAGCAGAAACTAATACTAAGTTAGATACTGCAAATGCTGAGCTTACAAACATCAAGAATAATACTGGTGCAGTAGTTACTCCTATTGCAAACATTAAGACAAATACAGATGTATTAGTTCAAAAGACTGGAAATATAGAAAGTGATGTAGATGTACTTGCACAGTACATACCTACTATATCTACTAACTGTGGTAAAACTGCAGCCTTCACAGAAGATGCTGCTACTAACACATTAGACATCTATAATAAGGTTGTAACTATGGCATCTGATACAACTCAGATGAGAGCTGATAATCAAACAATTATTGGTATACTTAATCTCATCTATGATCATCTCGTAAACAATCCATAAGGAGGTAGAAAACTATGGCTAGATATAAATATCCATATTCAGATTTTCACGAGCTTAATTTGGACTACATCCTTAAGCTTTGTAGAGAGTCTTTAGGTATTGGCTTAAAAGTAATGGACAAGCAATTATGGCTTGTAAATGACTTAGGTGAGCCTTTATCAAAAGTAACTATTTCTTATGCTGATACTGCATTACATGATAATGATGGTAATGAAATTACTGCATATATATTAGATGCTGGTATTGATAATAAGAAATTAGTATTCACACATGGTAATGATGAAATTACTGCTATCACTGTTCCTTATGCTACTCAGGCATCAGAGGATGACAATGGTAATAGAATTGATTCTTACGTTAAAAGAGTAGGTGTAGCTGGAGACAAAATACTTATTGTATTTGGAGATCAGTCTACATATAGCTTTAACTGTCCTTATGCAGTAAAAGCATCTACTGACGTAAATGGAAAGGATCTTGTAACATATGCTGCAGGTATTGAAGTAGATGGTAATGAATTAGTTCTTACTGATGGTAGAGATCTTGAAATTACTAGAATCACTGTACAGTATGCAGAGAAAGCAAATAAGGATTTAGATGGTGATCCTATCAAATCTAACTATGCTCATGCTCTTACAACTGGTACAACTACTGTAAAACTTATTGCAAAAGATGGAACAGAACTTTCTGAAATAACAGTACCTTATGCAACTACAGCTCTTACTGATACTAATGGTAATGCATTCTTATCTGATTATGTTGAAGCTCTTGTAGTAGATGGACAACGTATTGGAGTTGAAGCTCATGATGGTACAAGACTTAGTACAATCACTGTACCTTTTGCTACACTTGCTACTGATGCTACTAATGCAGTAGAAACAGTTCAAGTAGTAGGTGATCAGATGGTATTCACTACATTTGGTGGACAGTCTTTTACAATCACTTGCCCATACTCTGTTAGAGCTCTTAAGGATAATCTTCAGAACGAGATTACTAAGACATATGTAGCTAATGTTACAAACAATACTACAACAGGTGAAATTACTTTCTATGATGCTGAAGGTCAGGAAATTGTATCAATGATTCCAGTACTTGATAAGGCTATTCATGATTCATACAATAATCTTATTGCAGACTATGTAAAACAGATTCTTGTAGATAGTAACTCTAACTACGTTACTGTAATACATGGTACTGGTACAAGTGAAAGTCTTATTATAAATTATGCAACTCATGCTTGGAAGGACACTAATGATAATGTCATAAAGAACTTCTATGTAGCATATCTAGAGTGCATAGAAGATGTACAAGATGGACACTTTAAACTTGTAGCTTATGATGGAGATACTCCTAGAGCTGAGCTTTGGAGAATTGAGCTTAAAGCTTATATGGCACAAGTAGATGTAAATGAGAAAGCTCTTACATCATACGTAGCAGGTGTAGATGTTAATGCTAATGATAATGTAGAAGTAAAAGATGGTGAAGGAAATGTCTTAAATGAAATTTATGGATCTGTAACTTATACTCCAGCAGGTACTATCACTGGTGGTACTACTACAGTAGAAGAAGTAGCTTCAGTTGGTACTTTACCTTCTAAGGCAGCTGATACTTACGTAGCTCCTACACTTACTTATGATAGTACAGATGAATCATTAACATTTGATGCAGGCAGCTTTACTGAAGGTGCTCTTGATCCAGGTACTTTACCTACTACTAGTACAAAGACTGTCGGTGATGGTACTAGTACTTTCACTGGTACTCAAGACAATGTAGCTGTCGTATTCGCAGATTAATGGAGGTGTTATTATGGCAGATTTCAAGAAAATCAAAATAAATAATACCACTTACAATGTGAAAGATGAGGGTGCAGGTCGCTCCCTCTCTGTAAGTGGACAAGATCTTTCACTCAAAGATGGTGCTAACAACATACTATCTACTGTAACTCTTCCTGGCAGTGGAGGCGGTACTACTGATGTGCCTAAATTTGCTCTTCCTTCACCTGGCTATTTGAAATATGTATATAATGCTAATACTAAACAGCTTTTATGGAAACGTGGTCAAGGTGCTATAACTATCACACTAAGTAATGACATTGAATTGTATTTCGGTGTAAATGAAAATAATAATGTAGTACCATATAGAAGTAATGGTAAAAAGAAATGGGTTTATACTGATGCAAATGATACTCATATGCTTGGTGGTGCATTTAAAATGGGTATAAATTCTGCGAGTACTCCTAAACCATATAATAAGTATGCTAATACTGGATATGTAGATTTAGGTGAAAAATATATTTATCTAGTATCAGATAGCTCATATGTAACACCTTATGCAGGAGCTTCGACAGTAAGAAATATAAGAGCACAGGGATTTGATACTACTAATATACCAGTAACTAACTCAAATTTAATGACTGTTAATCACTGTATAGTAATATATGATAATGAAGTGATAGACACAGAATATGACAACGCTGATTTTTATATGCGTGTTATATGTAATTCTGGTACATTAAAAATAACTTCATCATCATTGAATCAAATACTGTTTGATATTGCTAACCCAGTAAATAATTTTATATTTGGTGACAACACTACTATTGGTTCACAATACAACTATTATCTATCTGCAAAGGACGAGTTTAACAGAAATATATGTTTACTTAGTGATAAACTTACTTCTTTATCAGGTAGTAATGTACTTATGAATTTATCATACTTTGAAAATCTTTAATAAAAAGGCTGGCTGACAGTAGTCAGCTGGCCTTATTTTTTATGAAAGGAGAAAAGATATGCAAGTAAAAATAGGAAAAATGGCTAAACGTACTAATTCGACAAAAAGATCTTTTACTGGTAATATGTACAATATTGTCTTAAAAGATTCTATAAGTATGAAAAATCCTAAACTGCTTATCACTGGACATCCTGATACTAAGTGCAACTACATGTCATACCAAGACGCGTACTACTGGATTGAAGACATCGTATCTAACACCGACGGTACTTCTTGGGTCGTAGGACACTTAGATAACTTAGCGACTTTCAAGCCATCTATACAGAACTCACATGGACTGGTTAGATTTGGTCCAGCTTCTGCTAAAAGTGATCAGATGGATGACACACGTTTTGGTCCAGATATACCTTGGATTGGCGCAAGAGATTCAGTCGTTATACCTGATGTAGATGTCTTTAGTAAGTCTGGTACCTGTATGCTTACTACTATATCTTGTCGTGATAGCGGTACAGTGAATGGTATAAATACGTATATGATGAGCTTCGGTTTATTGAAGCAAGTGCTAGGCAAATTTGGCGAGCTTATAGGCGATTTTACTGACATGAGCGACGTATTAGAAGTACTTGCAAATCTAGTGATACTGGCTACTGGTGGTGGAAATTGGTCTGATAACATCAAGTCTTTGATATGGGTACCTTTTTCACCTAGTACAATCGTGTCAAATTGTCCAGGTGTTTTCACTACCACTTCTAATGTGACAATTGGTGGTTACAATGTCAGCCTAGATACTAGTATATATGTAGCAGATACTGCACCTGTAGCTATATTCCATACTGCAGGAACCGTCGATATACCTTGGGCAGCCGATGCTGATACATATAAATTTTTACGTAGATCAAAATATACATCAATGACTCTTTGTCACCCATGTGGTGCAGTAGAGATTGACACTAATTGCTTAGTAGACCAGAGTAATGTATACTACCATGTCGCTATAGATTTTATATCTGGACAGTATTACTGTCGTATACAAGAGAGCTCTCAAGATTCTGCAGAACCTCTTGCTATGGTACAAGGAAACGTCGCTATGGACATCATGGGTATGGTAGCTGGTGGTAAAGGTGGAGTACTTGGTCAAGTGCTTAGTAGCGCAGCTGGTATAGCTGCTAAAGCTGCTGGTATAGGTATACAGACGCAGCCTGCTAAAGTGGCTACTACTGATACACAAACAAAGACAGATCTTGCGTCTGGTACTACTCAGCAAAAGTCTGAGCAAAAAGTAGAGACTTCTTATAGATCTACTGATACTGGTATATCAAAGGCTTTTGAAAATTGTGCGGTGCCACCTTCATCATGTACTGGTCAGCTTGGACAAAGTCCTCTTACACTATATCAAACTAACTCATTTGCTTCACAATTCTTCATCCAAATGAATGCTATGAAGCCTCGTATAATGATTGATATATCTGACTATGAAGCATATTGCGCTAAATATGGTTGGCCTATAAATAATTATATGAGCTTATCTGGTGTATCTGGATATGTAGAATGTGGAGATGTTTCTATAGAGCCTGCTGGTACTTACTTACCAAATGCTCACGAAATATCAGAGCTTAATTCACAACTATGTTCTGGCTTATACATAGAATAAAAAATAACCCTATCTCTTAATTGAGGTAGGGTTATTGCTTTTAAATCTGTTCTCTTCCTAATTCTTTTTGAATATCCTTAAGCTGTTCTGTAGCAATAGAATGAGCATCAAACATATCTCTCCAAGACATTCTACAAATCATATATCCAGTCCATCTACCAGACTTACAATTGTATACTTTGCCATTGTATTCAATAATATATGGCTCATCAATATTTTTAACAACTTTAAGTACGTCTCTTAATTTAGTAGTATCTTCAAAAGCATCATACATAGCTTCATTATTACCAAATACTTTTGACCATATATTTACTTTTGTTGGTTTACCATCTTCCATGACAGTGTATTGCTTCTTACAACCAGCTACTTTTGCTACTATCTTTCTTTTCTCAATAGTAAAGATATATCTCTTTGGTCCTAATGCTTTAAATGCAGTAATAACAAAGTTATCTGCATCTGAGCCGTCTTCATATGTAAAAGTACCAAGTTCTGAAAATACTTTATAATCAAGATTATTTTCTTCACAGTACTTAAACATAATAGCGCGTCTAGCATTATTATATTTTTCAATAAGCTGTACATGTAAATAAGGATTTTTAAAGAATAAGCTATCTGTATCAGAATAAAGCCAATCTTCTTCAAGCATTTTACAGAATGATACTAAAGCATATCTAGCATGAGCTGCTGTCCATATTGCCCAATAAGGATTAAGAATAGCTTTAGACTTTATTTCATACCAAGCTTTATCATTAATACCATATATACCAGTTGCGCATGCACCATATACAATCTCAGTACATTGCTTAGCCCAAATCTGATCAATACTATCTTTAGGAAAGGTCTCTTTATCTGAATAACATTCTTCAGCTACCTTTCTTACATATTTTGGAAGTGGTCCTTTATCTGCTACTGCTAATGTAATAACAGTTAAGTCATCATACTTATAACAATTGCTGATGAGTTCAAAATCTAATTCTGTTAAATATAAAATAACTTTATCTGCAGATTCTACTCTATTATTCTCATCAAGTTTTAAGTTCTTTGACTTATATACTTTATCTCCTGGTAAGAATCTAAATCTATCTGCTCTAAAATTAGTGTAGCATACTTTTACTATACAGCAATAGTTTTTAAGAGCATAATCAAGACTTTCTAAAGGCATAGCACTAAATGCGCTTACTGGGTATGATTCTGTAAGCATACGAGCTACATAAGATGTCTTAAAGTCTATATGACCTACAAGTCCTTCATACTTATCTGTAAATGCTGTATCACAGAATCCACCAATATAGAGATATTTCTTAGCAAGAATATATTCCTCTTGTTCAGGAAAGTTATTAACTACATTTTCTTTATCTTCTTTTGTCATATAAGATTTCATCTTGTCTTTAATAACCTGCTGAATAGTAAGAGGTAATTTTGCAGACTTCTCTGTTTTAGCAATATTCTTAAGATAATATCTACCAAAGCTAAGTAACTGATTAATTGGAGTATCATTAGTATTTATAAACTTAGTCCAATCTTTTGTACCAATATATCTAATTTCTCTTAACTCTAATGTGTCATCAATCGTACATACACCTATACCTTTACCAGATATGTTAAATGTTTCACAATCGAACTCATACTTAATGAACTGATATAATAAGTCAAGATCATCTACAAATGTAATAATCTTATCTTTGTATTTATTCTTGAGATATTTTAATGTAAGCTTTAACTCATCAATACTATCTCCTTGAATAAACTCATCATCTGTTGAAAATTCCCAATGAATAATAGCAGCTTTCTTTGTCTCATTATCATTATAGATATTATAGATTAATGCTGCGGGAGTATCTATATAATACTCCCAATTAGGCTTTCCATTAAAATGATTTACATGCATAGTTCAATCCTCCTAAAATAGATATGTATCGTCTCCTTCATCACTGAATGGATTATATACATCAATACCCATAGCTCTAAGATTTACTTTCTCAATAAGTTCTCCATCCCACTTACCTGAATTAAGCTCAGCAATGAGATCGGCATTACCTTCTTGATCATCATAGAGTCTATCAATCATGTCTTCAATCTTGCCTTCAGACTTCCAATCATGATTAGATCTAGCTACTAATTCTTTTAATGCAATATCTCTATTCTGTCTTCTAGCTATATTTTTACCTTGATGTTCTGGTACTGCTACTAATTGTCCACCAGATATATTTACATACTTTTCTGTATTTTCTAACTGTTTCTGAATATCATCAATCTTTTTAGAAAATGTAGGAATAGCTTTAAGTAACTCATTTAACTTTTTGCTTTCTACATAAGTCTTACCTTTATTCTTAGCCTGTTCTTTTGATACTGCATCTGCCTCTTCTTGTCTTTTAAGTACTTTACGTATATATTCTGCAGATTCATCTGTTTCAGGTATATGATTATCTACTAAAGATAACTTCTCACCTTTAACATCGAATGACAATATCTTTTGTACTTTACTTGCTGTATAGTCTAATACTGATGAAGCTTCTGCATTACTTATGTCTGGTGATGCAGGTATTCTATATGTATCAATAACAGAATTAACTTTCTTAATCATCTTTTTGATTGCAGCATTAGAACTCTTGCTTGTTACATTATAACCATTTTGACCTCTAGATCCTCTTTTCTTACCTTTATCAGATCTAGTCTTTCTAGCCTTTTTAATTACATTAGTATTCTGATTCTTCATAATTATCTTCCTCCATAATATATGCATTTTCATCTGCATGATGGCCTATATGGCCACCACGCTCAGTCACGTCTAAATTCATAAGTTCCATCACACCTTCTTCTGTAAGAAGATCAATGTCATTTTCAAAATAATGTCTATTTAATTTTTTTGCAATTTCAACCATACTCATAATTCAATCCTCCTATTCTGCTTCTCTAACATCAATCCAACTAATTGTACCTTTAATTAAGTCATGCATAACATCATATACTGCTTTAGCTGTTTCATATTTATCAAACTTCTGTGATACATGATGTTGTTTACCATTTTTGTCTTTATAACACATTGTAAATATGTAACCATTCACTTTCTGTTCATCATTAATTTCTGTAATTGATTCAGCTATGCTTTTGTTAAATTTGTTACCAAGTTCCATTTCAAACCTCTTTCTGTGTTTATAGTATGCATCCCACTCTATTAATAATAAATAGCCCTTGTTTTACTTAATAAAACATTTTTGAAAAAGTTTTTTCTAATTCCTCAATTGATGGTGGTTGTGTATTAGGATCTAACTTAATAAGTGTTCCTTCATTTTGTGGTTTTACTTTTATATTAAGTTTGATCTTTGGTTTTTCATTAAAGCAATTTGTAATGTGTTGTTTTAATGATGTACCTAGACCTCTATTACGTCTTTCACAATCTTCCATATAATCTAAATCTTCTTTAGAATATTTACTGTTGTATCTCATAAACTCTCTACCAATAGAACCATCATCATTAAGATATACATGTCGCT
>Ga0326511_10003022_pt1 | contig 13587 bp, 10 predicted proteins | sample 0_2496_0518_D_FD_203701 | JGI IMG/M metagenome (GOLD analysis project Ga0326511, IMG submission 203701) | Bovine rumen microbial communities from UC Davis, California, United States - 0_2496_0518 | ecosystem: Host-associated > Mammals > Digestive system > Stomach > Rumen | place: USA... | reverse complement strand
CTGCCATCTTTGCAAATTCACGCCAGGTAAAGGCGGACTTCACCTTCCTTTCGGCGTAAAAATCCGCAATATACTGGCGGTAGCTCGTATATTCAAAAATATCTTTCATTTTGTTCCTCCAATAATTGAGTCCTGGACCCTTCCCATTACAAATATACCTCTCAAATTACAAAAGTCAACTTATTTTGCAATACAGAATTTGCGTTTTTATTAAAATTTCAAGGTTTATTTAAAAAATTATAAAAAAATATGCATTTTTCATAATGCAAGAAAGTCTAACAAGACACAAGCAAATCTTTACCTATATTTATGGCATGGAACTTTTCACCAAAGTGGCAACGCCCGAAACGTCATTTAAGATAAACTACACCAAGAACCTCGCGTTCTTCGGTTCGTGTTTCGCAGACAACATCTCGGCGCAATTCGCAAGCCGCAAGTTCCATTCGCTCACGAACCCGTTCGGGACCGTGTACAATCCCGTCTCCATGGCGCGCCAAATCAAAGCCATCGCCAGCGGAAAAGTTTTCGGAGACGACGACGTTTTCCAGGATACGCGATGCGATAAGCTCTGGCACAGCTTCGATGCGCACAGTTCGCTTTCGGCAAGTTCCCGCGAAGAGTGCATCGAGAAACTGAATGCCGGAAGCGCGCAAGCCTCGGAATTCCTGCAGAAGGCAGACATCGCCTTCATTACGCTCGGGACCGCTTTCGTGTACTATTTAAAAGACAATGGCGAACCTGTTTCGAACTGCCACCGGCAAGACCCCTCGCTTTTTGAACGCCGGATGATTCCTGTAGAAGAAGCTGCACAGGCGCTCGAAAGCATCGTGGCCGACCTGCACAGGATCCGCGCCGACATCCGCATCGTCTTTACCGTCTCGCCGCTTAGGCACATGGGTGACGGCGCCCACGGCAACAGCCTTTCCAAGGCGACGTTACTGCTCGCCGCGAATAAAACGGGCGCCGAATACTTCCCGAGTTACGAAATCGTGATGGACGAGTTGCGCGACTACCGCTTTTACGACAGCGACATGGTTCACCTGTCCAAGACCGCCGAAGAATACATCTTCGAACGCATGGTCGATACCTATTGCGACGAAGCGACCCGTACGGATATAGCCCGCGTCGAGAAGTTCCTAAAAGGGGCGCACCACCGCGTTGCCGACCCTAAAAGCCCCGAAAGCGCCGCCTTCGCAAAGCGAAATTACACCCTCGCCTTAGAACTGGAAAGGGATATTCCGGGGCTAAATTTGGACAAAGAGCGCCAATATTTTGAAAAAATGGGCATTTAAAGCATTACAACGCCTTTTTTCTTTTTTTACAACACTTTACCTCGTTTTAGTTTATTTTTTTGTTGCGGTTGATTGTGTTTAGGGGAAACACATAGGAGTAACAATGAGTACGAAACAAACCCTGGCAGGGGTTGTGCTTGGCACATCCCTCCTGTGCCTGGGCGCCGCTAACGCCCTGGCTGCAGACGAAACCCTACGATCGCTGGCCGAGAAAAACAACATCTACATCGGTGCCATCCTGAATTCCCAGTGGTTCAGCGGCGGACTTCCCGGCAATTACGAACAGATTCACAAGACGCAGTTCAACATCGTCGTCGCCGAAAACGAGATGAAGTTCGACGCCACCGAACCGAACGAAGGCCAATTCAACTACGGCAACGGAGACAGGATGGTCAAGTACGCCAAGGCGAACGGCATGCGCGTACGCGGCCACGCCCTCGCCTGGCACAGCCAGGTTCCGGGCTGGGTGAGCCAGAAATACAGCGGCAAGAAAAACGAACTTCTCCGCGTTCTCAAGAACCATATCGAAAAGGTGGTCGGACACTGGAAGGGCCAAATCGACGAATGGGACGTGGTAAACGAAGCCATCAGCAACAACGAACCGATGTGGCGCTCCCAATCCGTCTGGTACCAGGGTATCGGTCCTGAATTCATCGACTCCGCCTTCGTATGGACGCACGCCGTCGACCCGGATGCCGAACTCTGCTACAACGACTACAACCTTGAGCAGGGCATCAACCCGAAGGCCAAGGCGGGCTTCTTGCTAGAACAGGTGAAGCGTTGGGTCGCAAACGGCATTCCTATTACCTGCGTGGGCTCCCAGACGCACGTCGAAGACACCACCACCGACAAGCACTTCATCGGTTCGCCGGACAGCCTCCGTTCGCTGGCCAAGGAACTTGCAAAACTCAATATTAAGTTGAAAATCACCGAACTCGATATCGGGTTCAAGAGCGGCATCAACGTAAGCAAGAGCGACCTCGAGCGCCAGGGAAAGACATTCCGCGAATACCTGGACATTATCCTCGAAGAACCGAATGCGGACACCTACCTGATCTGGGGCGTATCCGACAAGTGGAGCTGGCTTGGCGGTCTGAACAGGCAGAAAGGCCTTATCTACGATGACAACCTGAAACCGAAACCGGCTTTCGACAGCATCATGGTACGCCTCCAGAATTTCGAGCCGCCTCAAGACACGACCAAGCAGGACACCACGAAAACGGACACGACTAAAACGGATACGACCAAGACCGACACCACCAAGACGGACACGACCGCCCAGGATACCTCCAAGCAGGCCATCGCCCACCTTGGCAGCCTCGAAGCACTTTCCATGCACTTTGCCGGCCGCACGCTCTCTGTCACGGGTGCGGTTGCCGCCAAGGTTGAAGTATTCGACATGCAGGGACGCCCCATATTCAGCGCCAAGGGCGTGAACGGCTCCGTGGAACTGAAGGGCGTTTCCGAAGGCCTGTATATCGTACGAGTACGTTCCGGCTCTACGAATCTGACACAAAAAATCGCAATCAAGTAAATCGTTCTCTAGATTGCACCAAAAAGCCGCGATTCGTTTCGCGGCTTTTTTTTGGGCATATTTGCTTTTTTTATGTATTTTTCCTAGGAACAATATTGGAGGATTATTTAATGGAAATGTTTAATAGGCTTTCCAGGCTTGCGCTTGGGGCAGCACTTTTGGGGACTGGCATTACAGACGTGCTTGCCGCAGAACCCACCATCAGGGAACTCGCCAAGGAACGCGGGCGCTTTATCGGGACCATTTTGAACAGCGAATGGTTCAACGACGCCATCGAACCGGAATTCGAACAAATCCACAAGACACAGTTCAACGTGGTCGTGGCCGAAAACGAGATGAAGTTTGACGCTACCGAACCGCAAGAAAACGAATTCAATTTTGCAAAGGGCGACAAGATGGTCGAATACGCGCAGGCAAACGGCATACGCGTGCGCGGTCATGCCCTCGCCTGGCACAGCCAGGTTGCAAACTGGGTAAACAATTACGCCGGACAGAAAGATAAACTTCTCGCGGTTCTCAAGAACCACATCGAAAACGTGGTCGGGCACTGGAAAGGCAAAGTCGCCGAATGGGACGTGGTGAACGAAGCCGTGAACGACGAGTATAACGCCGGCTGGCGCTCTACGAACTCCGTCTGGTACGAAGGCATCGGCGCCGAATTCCTGGATTCCGCATTCGTCTGGGCTCACGCCGCCGACCCGGATGCCGAACTCTGCTATAACGACTACTCCCTCGAATGGGGCCTGCGCGAAGGCTCCAAGGCGAGCTTTGTCGTAGAACAAGTGAAACGCTGGAAACAAAACAACATTCCCATCACTTGCGTGGGCACGCAGACGCATATCGAGATTGCTCACGAGACGACTCCGCAGAACGTACGCGCACTCGCGAAAGCGCTCGCGGAACTCGGCGTGACGCTCAACATCACCGAGCTCGACATCGGCTTCCCGAAGGGCTCCGCCGGGCAGCTCGGAGCCGCCGACTACGCCAAGCAAGGCCATCTGTACCGCCAGTTCATGGACGTATTCCTCGAGGAACCGAACATGGGCGAATTCGTCATCTGGGGATTGACCGATGCACACAGCTGGCTAGATGACCAGCAGGGCAAAACAGAAGGGCTCCTTTACGACAAGCAATACAAGCCCAAGCCTGCTTACGACAGCATCATGGTAAGCCTCAACGCACACCCGGCATCCGAAGTAAAATCACCGTATCCGGAATCTGTTTTTGACACGCCATGCAGCGGCAATTGCGGCGATTCCACCATCGCCATCAAGCTCGCCACGACAGCCAGCAATCTTTCGATGCACCTCTCTGGCCGTACGCTCACCATCACGGGCGCCGTCACCGCCAAGGTGGAACTGTTCGACATGCAGGGGCGCCCCGTGTTCAGCGCGAAGAATGTGAAGGGCTCCGTAGAATTGCAGGGCGTTTCCGAAGGCTTGTACGTGGTCCGCGTGCATGAGGGCTCTAGGAACCTGCTGCAGAGAATCGCCATAAAATAATCCCGGAACGAGTCCGGGATTATAACGGCAAAACACAGATTATTTCAGTCGTTTTCGCAGGATGTGATAGGCCGGGAGACAGTTCTTACAACCATCGTAACCGGCACTAAGCGCCTTTTGTAGCGAGTAATACCCACGTTGGTGATTCTCGTATACATCCATGACGCAAGGGCAACCTATGCGATGGGCTTCCATATTATTATAGTTGGCAACATATTTCGGCATCGGATCCTGCTTTCAAAACAAATTTAACCCTAAAATTTTGAATGGAAATCTTATTCCCGGGCAATAGGCATAAAGTGGGTTTGTTCTTCAGTTCAAGAAATGAGAACGAATGCGTCTCCATATTATTCCAATAGAAATCAAACGCTCTTTGAATTACATTTTCCGAAAGTGCAACAGAAATGCAGCTATTTGGCGCAAAGGGCCTTATCAGGGAAGTTCCTGTACCAACTCCAATTATTTAGTGCTTAGAGACCGTCACTGAATCCCCAACGCAAAGCACATCCATCACATTATCTCTAGGTAGTGAAACGTCAACGAACCTTGCATAGAGAGTGTCGGCATAGGCCACCGGTAGCCAAGAAACCCTACTGTCGCCTTTTTTTACGGATCCGCAGATAAAGGGGAAACCATCATATTCTGTAATGGGGTAAGTCTGCATTTCCCAACTGCAAGCAGGGAGCACTTTCTGGATGGAATCCTTATTTTCCTCGTAAACAATCAGTGCAGAGTCTAAATCCGCGTTATATTTTTCTGCAGCCTCTCTAAAGGTCAACTGAGCCCAACCCGATTGTTTGCAGGCATAATAGGCATAGTTATATTTCCAAGCGGAGTCAACGGAAGCATTATTCAAGAGAGAATCCCTGGCGCATATACCATGCAAGTAATCTAATTCAGAAATGGTCATGTACTCTCCATTTTCTTTGCAATAAAAATGAGCTCGTTTCGTCTTGTAGGCTCCGGGTTCTATTTCATCACAATGATTCGAAAAAAAGGCTTCGTCACCGATATTATACGTCCATACAGACTGACATACAAAAAAGCCTTGCATAAGAGAATCGTACTTTATTTCTTCATTATTCTCTGAATTACATTCTCCAAATCTGTCTTCGTTGAATCTCGGTTTACGCAAAATATATATGTAAGGAACACTAGTGCGGTCCAATTCACAAACTAAATAGGGGTATTTGCTATAGGGATTATGATTCTTTTCCACATGATTTTCTTCGCACTCCTTGATAAAATAGCCCTTTCGAATAAAACGATCTTCAAGTTCTCTACTTACCGAAGCTTCCATAACCTCGTCGGCAATATAGGCAAGTTCCAAAGAATCTTCAATGACACCATCTTCCTTAAAATCTTCTCGCAACCGGTCTAAATAGGGAACGATGGAATCCGGCGTCATCTTTTCGTCCAACGCAAAAAGAACCTTCGCATCGTTTCCCCAAAAATGAGCAAACTCGTCCAAGGCCACATTTTCCGCAGCACGCAGCGCATAGCCCTTTTTATCCATAAGATAGCGTACTCGAGGCGCAACAAAATGATTCGCCAAACCCATGACAACAGAATTTCCGTCGGCAATATCCATATAGCGTTCCAAAACGTAGGGAACCTTGATCGAATCTATGATTTCTCCTTCCGTTGAGTCTTCAAAAAGCCAATACCCCGAAATTTTCACATAAAGAAGATTCGAAAGGTAAGTGGTTTTATTTATAAAATAGTACGAGTATTCACCCTCCGTTTCGCGCAGGACTTTTTGCGAAGCATCTATTTCGTAGGCATGGTATTTTTCTGCAATAAAGTTTACCTTATCACGCCTCTTATACAATTTATCAAATCCGTCGCAGGCATTTTCCAAGCTAAGATCCCTATTTTCGAGGCCCTGATATCCGTCCGAGCAATTATAGCAGCCGTAGGCTGTTTCCAGAAAATATCCATCATCAGAGCAAGCCATCAGCAACCCTGCAACTAAGACGGAAAGAAATAATGTATATTTATATCTCACCATGGATTATCCCAAACATGCAAATCTGAGTTCTGCGCTTCGAAATCCAGTTTCATTTCCGACGAATTCAACACGAATCGGTAGTGCCCATAAACTTTCATTTCCGTACGATAATTAAAGGATTCGTCATCATCGGGGATCAACTCATGAGCGGGCTTTTTCACCTCCAAATATTCAGGCCCATAGATTTCCATATGATTGTCTTTTTTGGCCTTCAAGACCACCGTTGACAAATCGGAGCAGTCAAGTTCATTACAATACACTTCCAAAAAGACGCAGTTATTAAAATTCCAGCATTGTTTTGCGGTACATATCGTAAGCCCAATGATATAGGTAGTCCTTCCATAGCGAACATTATCAATCTTAAAGTTCACATTTACCAAAGGAGCTGTAGAATCCGTTGTAGCCAAGGCATTTAAGCTATCGGAAAGAGGCGTATAGCCCTCATACCGATGCACCGAAGGCGATTGATCAAAGGCATCCGTTTCCATAATATAGGAATCAATGAACTTGGACGAAAGGGTATAGTAATAAAAATTATTCTGCACCTCACGCCACCTATAATGAACATCGTCATCGGAATTCATAAGACAGCCGGTAAGGACGCCGAACGACAGAAGAACAATTGCCGAAACGAGAATATTCTTAAAGATCATCATCGGCACTCACCCATCTTTGGATTTTCTTTGTACAATAGGCGCCGTTTATCTCATATCCCGGCGGGAAAGCGCACTTTTGATATGCCGGTCTATCAAAGGAAGAAGGACATTCTGCCGCTGCAGAAGCCAGCCATAGGCAATCTTCAAAGACCTGCGCCTGGAACATTTGTTTTTTGCTCACATCGTACACTTCCGTAACATTATAAAAATCATTGAAGGCGGAGTCCGTATGCAAGTACATGACGTTCCCCAGTTTATCCCCATAAATAATGGTTTCCATGGAATCTTGAATTTGAATATATTCTGTCCGTACCGTATCCGTTTCGGATATATTCCTCCAGCCGTACGCGGTTTTCCCTGACGGCCGTTCGACACACATCCATAACCGGCCATGATCATTCACAAGTTGCAGGTTTTTGCTTCTTTTGCTGCAATTTCCACCAGAGGAATCTCTATACAGCATGGCGAAATCTTCAGAAGCTGTTTCCCATGACATATTTTCTGCACAGAAGAACAAAGTATCCGCAAATTCCGTCATGGTTCCAATGCGGTAATCCTTGCCACAAAATCCTACATCATAATCTATTTGCTGACCTTCGACCCATCTCAAGCTGTCATTACACCAAAAATAACGATTCAACACATTTGCCTTGTCGTATTTTTCTACACATGGACCCACTATTTTGTCTAGGAAAAAATCCACGTGATTTTCATAATAACCATACGGCAAAGCTTTTTCATAAAGAGCCCTTTCTACCCAATCTGAACCCGTACAATAAAGAATATTGGTATCATTCACAATCGTTACGGAACCAGTATAGCTACTATCGCAAGTGGTTCCTTGAGTATAGGCAATCCTGCAAAAATCATTGTTGCAATTTAAAATATCCCCATTATAAAGACTGTTCTCATTTTGAATGGTATCCCTACCATTGGCAGAAATTACAGACTCTCGCATATAACGAGGTAAATAGTAAAAGTACTTTAAGGTAGAATCCAAGAACATCGCTTGAAAGTCCGAATCCGCCTTACCTTCAAAGGAATAAAGCTCCGACTGTAATTCATCAAGTATTTCTTGTCTGTCATTACCCGCATAAAAGGCAAACGCCAGAAAGTGAATAATGTTTCCATAAAATGCGCGGCCCTTATCCCTTTCATATTCTTTTTCGGCCATTTCGAAGGCCAAATTCAATGGATAGCCATTTTCCTCCACATATTTTTTCGTCTGCGCATATTTCCACAAGGACGCAAGATCTAAAGTAAGAGTGGAATTACTTTTAATCCTTCCTATGGCCTTAAGATTCAAGGAATTTGAAATATAGATGTCAAATACAACTATAGAATTGTAAACAGGATTTGTTCCATTACTGTACCAAGTCGTCCTAATCGTGTCTTCCCAGTAATTTACAGTTTCCAGGACATGCTCATTTAACTTATAAGAAGAAATCGTTTCAAAAGAATCCGAGATATTTCTAAGCAGCACCGAATCCACAACAAAATTCACTAATCGCTGGCCAAAGTGATAGGTATTTGCATTTTCAAAATTCATAAACCAGACTTGTTCACTCATGTTGACTCGGAGCGAACAACTATTTACTTGAAAATCTTCGATAGACTTTTCCCAGCGAACATCCACTACATCATAACCCGATTCATCATCACTACAGCCTAAAAACAGGAAAAAGAAAAATGTCAATAAAAGTTTAATCATTTTCCACCTTAGTAGTAGTAAGTCACATCACAAGTTTCACGAGATTCCTGAACGATCCAATCCACCTGAACATCGGCCTGATCTATTTTCAATCTGAAGAAGTTATATACATTCAACTTGCAATTCGACCCGAATTCGTCTACGGAAACAAAATCTTGATTGGGTTTTGAAAATTCAAATTTTCCCTTTTTCAGTATCTTTGATTTTTCATAGTCTCCCGTACGGAAAACAACCGTATTCGCCGTTGAGCAATACATATCGGAACAACCATAAATGTCTATGTAAAGATCTAACTTTTTTCTTTGCCGAGTCAGCTGATAAGTCACGCGATTTTCACTGCCTACGATACTATCCATATAGGTCAAGCCCAGGCTGTCTTTTAAACTTTTAGAGGAAACAAGAACAGAATCACCCATGGAAACATAGGTTTTGCGGAGTTCCTGAAAATTCACCGTTTTAGAATAGGAACCTTCCTCAGAATTGAAAATAGGCGAACAGGCCTCCATGCAAAGGGCAACCATACAAGATACAATTACAAAACAAAGCCTTTTCATTTCAGCCCCTAAAAGATATACGATATGGAAGATGAAAGGAAATACAGCCGTTCGTGTAGCTGCCAACCATTCAAGACCGTGACACCCATGCTATATTGCACGGACTTGTGAAAGTCATAGGACACGCCAAAATAGTTAGATATAACTTTCGGAAAATCAAAGGAAATGTCATAGTCTTTCCCATCGCCTCCCCAATAATCTTTTGTATTCAAGTCCGTTTTCCAAAGCCAAGGAGAATTCAATTGAGGAGAATAGGTCAATGCAATATTTCCAAGGAAAAGGCTCATGTAAGCACCTATACCGCCACGAAAATGGAATTGCCAACTATCGTAATCCGTATTTTCGTCATGATCAATATCATCACCGCAGGTAATAAAGCAGGGCGTATAACTGATGTTGTCGTAATTATACTTCGTTTTCCCAAAATCTAAGCCAAAGTAAGATGAAAGTCCCATTTCGCCAAAGCGGAAATTCAAACCCACCGCAACTTCTCCATAGGGCATGGGGTCAAGGCCTACACCATAAGAAATATAGCGGATTTCCCCTTTTTGCAAATGTTCATATTCAAAGGTTACCGGGAACGAGGTAAAGACATATGAAATATCCGCCACCGTCGGAGGAAGGATTTCTGAATATTCATCTATATCACTACAATGGGTCTTATAGCATACTATTGACGCCCCATTTTTTACTTTAGAAAGTTTAGTGGTTTTTCTTGCATATTCCTGTACACCCAAAGTCAATCGCGAAGCCGAAGAATTTGACGGCATTTCGAATTCAGCACCACGAACCGTCGGAGGCACAGACGTATCAAAACTTCCCTGGTTAACGGACATTTTATATGTACCGCACCCACAAAGCAATACAACTACTAATAATAAAATAGGCAATCGCAAATACAAAGAAAGCATGCTGATAATAAATTTAATTATTATTGAATACTATGAGATGCCGCCCAATCTCCTTATTTTTCATTTTGTCGGCAATATTTCTTACCGGCTGCACTAACAACACCCATACCATACATACATTAAATGTTTCAACGCCAGGCGATTTACAGGCTGCAATTTACATAGACTCCCAATATGTAGGTACCACCCCATTGCACATGCAAGTAGACCAAGATACCATTGAAGGTGCGCAATTAAGAATTGTTGTTGAGGGAAAGGAAATAAAGAATTACACCCTTCATAAAGACATTGAGATTAAAAATGAAACCGGCGAAACAGCAATCGCTTTAGGAGCCATTGGAACCGGGGCCGCCATGATTTTCACCCCTTTTCCCTTGGGAATTTTCCTCGGAGCAGCCATTATGGGAACATCAGGTGCTATCGCTGAATACAATGACCCCAGCATCAAAAAACGATGGGATTATGAGTTGACCATGGATTCTCTTTCCGTACAGAAGTCTGTTTCAAAAAAAGATAGCGAATTAAAAGAAGCCAAAATAACCCATACAAAAGATTCTTCTTCGTACAAAAAATCCAATCTACACACAATCCCACGTCGGTGGTTTTGGGTCAAAAATGAGGCCAAAGCAGCACCCAAAGGCCGAATCGTAAACGGCCTTCGAGTTTTCAACTCCAATGCTATCTGTTACGACAAAACCAACGAAACGGTTTGGACGAGAACAGAATATAATTCCGTATCTACGCCAATACCTATTTCTGAATTCAATGGAAAATGCAACCTTGCCGACAGCACTACTCAGGGGAAACTCAAGCCCACCCTAATTAGCGCTCTCGTTTACGGAGGGTTGGGATTACTTCTTTCGCAGAACGCTTTTGTTGGTTTAGCTTCTGCAGGAGGGGGAGCCTTGTTTGGGGCGCTTTTATCTTATTCGGGACCGATTTACATATACAAAGACGATGACTGTCCGCAAAGCAGTCCAGAAGCAGATGAATTCAGAAAGTGGGTGGAACAGTTCCCCTGCTACTAAGCCCTCTATTTAACCACCATTCTCCAATTCACAAAAAGAGTCCCGTTAGGGGACTCTTTTTCTATGCAATATTGCGAACGGACTTAAGCACCGAGCTTGGCTCTGATCCAGTTGTTGGCGTTGGCGATGGCACCGGCAATCTTGTCGACTTCCTTGGTGCCGGCCTGAGCGCGATCCGGACGTCCACCGCCGCGGCCACCGCAAGCAGCGGCGAGGTCCTTGACGAGGTCGCCGGCCTTGATGCCCTTGGCCTGCACATCCTTGCCGACCAACACGGCGATGCTGCCAGAACCGTTATCCTTATTGGCAATCACAGCCACAGAATCGGTTGCAAGCTTGTTCTGAACGCCGTCCAGCAAGTTCTTGTACTTTTCATCAGGGATGGAAAGTTCGCGAACGTAGAGGTTCACGCCCATCACGTTGATGCCACCGTTCAAGAGTTCGGCAGCGGCGAGGGTCGCAAGTTCGAGCTTCACGGACTGCAGGCTCTTTTCGAGGTTCTGCGTCTTGGCGAACGTCTGCTGGATGCGGTCAAGAACTTCGGCATCCTTGCAGCGGAGCTGTTCGCGGAGAGCCGTAAGAATCTGCGTACCGGCACGGAGGAGCGAGAGAGCGCCACGGCCAGAAACGGCTTCGATACGGCGCACGCCAGCGGACACGCTCGATTCGCTAATAATCTTCACGAGGCCGATGTTGCCGGTGTTCTGCACATGCAAGCCACCGCAAAGTTCCTTGGAGAATTCTTCGTTGCTGGCGCCCATCTTAACCACGCGGACTTCGTCGCCGTACTTTTCGCCGAACAATGCCATGGCACCGCTGGCCTTCGCTTCGTCCACTCCCATCACCTGGGTGTTGACCGGCAGGCATTCCATCACCTTCGCGTTCACGATATCTTCGACCTTCTGGATTTCTTCGGCGGTCATCGCGTTGAAGTGGCTGAAGTCAAAGCGGAGGAGTTCGTTGGAAACGAAGCTACCCTGCTGCTGCACGTGAGTGCCGAGCACCTGGCGGAGAGCGGCCTGCAGCAAGTGGGTTGCGGAGTGGTTCTTGCGGATGTCGTTACGGCGTTCGTTATCGACGGTCGCCATGAACACAGCGCCCATCGTCGTTTCGTTGGCCGTACCCTTCTTCACCTTGCCGCGGCAGAGGGCGGTGTCGTTCACCTTCACGGTGTCGAACACGTCAATTTCCAAATCAGCAGAAACGAGCGTTCCCTTGTCGCCGACCTGGCCACCCATTTCGGCGTAGAACGGAGAAGTTTCAAGAACGATGCTGAGCACGCCCTTGTCTTCGCGCCAGCGGACAACCTTCGTTTCGCAAGCGGAGAGTTCATAGCCCACGAACTTGGTGCTTTCTTCGCTGTACTGCGTCCAGCCTTCGGTTCCCATCGTGTTGATGCCACGCTTCATGTTGGCGCGGGCGCGGGCCTTCTGTTCTTCCATGCACTTTTCGTAGCCTTCTTCGTCAATCAGGAGGCCCTTTTCTTCGGCGAGAATGCCAGTGAGATCAAGCGGGAATCCATAAGTATCGTAAAGGAGGAACACCTTGTCGCCCGGAATTTTGTCGCCTTTCTTGAATTCGGCGGAGATGGCGGCGAAGCGTTCGAGGCCGGCGTCGAGCGTGCGGATAAAGCTTTCTTCTTCGCTCTTGATCACGGAGGCCACGAATTCCTTGCGTTCGCGGATTTCCGGGAAGGCATCGCCCATCGTATCGGCGAGAACCTGAACGAGCTGGCAAATGAACGGCTTCTTCTGACCGAGGAGGCGGGCAAAGCGGCTTGCGCGGCGGAGGATGCGGCGGAGCACGTAGCCACGGCCTTCGTTGCTCGGGAGAGCGCCATCGGCAATAGCGAAGGAGATTGCGCGGATGTGGTCGGCAATCACGCGGTGCGGAGTGCCGGCTTCACCATCGTTGTACGGAACGCCACTGAGTTCAGCAATCTTTGCGATAATCGGGGTGAACACGTCGGTGTCGTAGTTGCTGGTCTTGCCCTGCAAAATAGCGCAGATACGTTCGAAACCCATACCGGTATCGACGTTCTTCGCCTTCAGCGGAATCAGGGAGCCGTCGCTCACGCGTTCGTACTGCATGAACACGTTGTTCCAGATTTCGATATAGCGGTCGTTTTCGCCGTTCACGCCCTTGATCGGGTCCTTGAACGTTTCGGCCTGCGTGGCGAGGTCGCCGCGGTCGTAATGGATTTCGGAGCAGGGGCCGCACGGGCCGGTGTCGCCCATTTCCCAGAAGTTGGAGTGGGCGTCGAAGCGCATGATGCGGTCGTCCGGGAGGCCGGACACGTCCTTCCAAATCTGCCAGGCTTCGTCGTCGTCCTGGTACACGGTCGCAAAGAGGCGTTCCTTCGGGAGCTTCCACACTTCGGTGAGGAGT
>Ga0326511_10003021_pt1 | contig 13588 bp, 9 predicted proteins | sample 0_2496_0518_D_FD_203701 | JGI IMG/M metagenome (GOLD analysis project Ga0326511, IMG submission 203701) | Bovine rumen microbial communities from UC Davis, California, United States - 0_2496_0518 | ecosystem: Host-associated > Mammals > Digestive system > Stomach > Rumen | place: USA: California... | reverse complement strand
GCCTTTATCAGGCGGTCACCGTATGCATCAGACACATCGCTCCTGTCGGAAAGGTAAATACCAAACCCTTCCGCCGTGCCGTTCACTCCGCCGGAAACGCTCGTGTCGAACACATTAAAGTCAGCATTCGTCCCATGATACATGACCTGAAGGTTGCCATCGGCATCCCGGACTTTTGAATTCTTGAAATAGTCTGCCTGACTTGCAGTAAGTTCAGTACTATCTGAGTCCTTCTGTCCGGAAAGCTGGAGCTTGGAAGAATACCGCACATCGTCCACTTCCGGATCAAATCTCTTGCTCAGAGGGATTACGTTTCCATCATCGTCATATGTTACTGGCGCAAGGGTCTTTCGTGCCGCCTCATACTGCTGTCCGGTATACCCAAGGGATTCAAGGTCCATCTCTCCCCGCTCCCAGGACTGCGGAATTCTCCCGTTTTCTTTCAGAATGGCATCGCACTCTTCCTGAGTCAGTGCCCTTCCGATTTTGAGAGAGCCAGAAATGTACCACGAGCCAATATCGTTGGCGTTTGCCATCGGATTCGTAGCAAACTTATAACCGCCATCAACAGGCATCTTCTGCATATCAAAGAACTGGACTTTTCCCTTGCTCTCGCCATTCTTCTGAATAACTTCAGACCTCGTATAGTCATGGTCAAATGCGATCTCGCACTCGAAGACTACCTGGTTATATCTGTGAATGTTCTTATAGGGATGGGCCGCAACATTCTCGTTTCCGCGCCATTCATCAAACGTGCCATACCGTTCTCTTCTAAGTTTCTTTGCCTTGTTCTCGCTGACGCCTTCTTCTTTCCGAATCTGCTTCCAGATGTCGCCGTATTCTGTTTCCTTTTCGGCGTATGCTTTATCTTGCATTCCTCCCTGCGGGAAGAACGGAAGATCTCCTGCATGCCATCCGGGGCGATATGCAAGCGCCGTAATCTTTTTCGCCTTGCTGCCTTCCTTAAGGAAGCCTCTCCTTATCAGTTCCTGCCTGATCTCGTCGTTCGGGATTTCAACGCTGGCACCCGTTTTTCCTCCGTCTGTATAAGGATTCTGTGTAGACGGGACATATTGTTCTCCGTTCGCAGCGGTGAAATGCCAGGTATCCTGTGCGTCAAGCCAGACACCCTGCGGGAGCTTCTGTGTGCCAGACACAAACAGTGCTGTCGGTGTTCCATCCGGCGCAACCGTGAAGACCTTATATACTTTCATCGTCTTCTGCGGTGCTTTCCCGGTCCTTACTTTGTAGGCGAGAGTCTGCTCCGGAATGGCGTTTGTGAAACCTGCGTCGGCGGCCGCCGACTCGACCATCTCTCTGGCCTTGTCAATGTTTCCGGAATTTACGGCCTTCATGTACTCCTCGTCAAGCTGAACATTCAGCTTCGAGGAATACTGCACCTCGCTTCCGTCGCTCTGCTCATTCAGGGCGTTCACGACATCGTTGTAAATAGCGTCCGTGACTGCTGTGGTTCCTGCGCCGTTGGCGAAGTCTTCCATGAGTTTTGTGTTGAAGGCATCGTCAAACTCAGGACGAACCACCTCCTGCTCGACGATATTGCCGTTCTTGTCGAACAGTTTGAAATCGATCAGGAACTTATGGTATCCCTCGGTATAAACATAGTTGCCGTTCTTATCCACGTTCAGGAACTGCGAGAAACGCGGAATGAGGTTCTTTTCTTTTGCCACCTGAAGGAACTTTTCCACAAACTGTCTCTTGTTCCTGATGGGTTTCCCTTCGTCCTTTGCCGCCTGCAGCACTTCCGTGTAGATGTTGATGTTCTTCGCGTTCTTGCCGGTCTTCATGTCCTTGTCGGTCTGGGACAGTTTATAGTTCGTCCAGTGATCGATGCCCTTCGCCTTGAGGATGGTGTTCGGCAGGCTTGTATGGAACGGGATGATGTAGTCGACAAACGGTGAGGTCATCGCGAGACGAATCTGCTCGTCCGACATGCCAACGAGTATGTTGCCGACGTCCCGGTCATCGGTGGAGTCAAAGAAGTCCGGGTCGTTAATGTCGATTCCTTCGACCGGGTCGAGGTCGAGGACCGCCCGTCCGTTTTCATATCTCACACCGGTCCCTGCGGCAATAAGCGAGCGGTTCAGCTTGATGCCGGTATTGCGTACCACTTTTGCGAACGCAGGAACTTTCGTGTATGCCTGGATCTTAATGCCCATCACCGCCGCGTCCTGAATGACCTGGACGATATCGAGAAGGTTGACCGCCTCGAAGTCAGAGTATGAGAACACCCGAAGTCCACCGAGGTCATTGATCCGCTTTACCTGTGCCTTGGTCAGCTTCAGTAGTTCGCGCTTGTACTCTGCGCGTCCCTCAACCAGACGCCCCGCCTGCATGCCTCTTGCATTGTTGAAGATCTCAAACGCCTCCGCAATACCGGCATGCTCTTTGCTGAGTTTTCTCAGGCCCTCGTAAGTGATGAGGTCGTTGATGGTCGGTCTGTACGGGTCGTCGCCGACCTTTTCAAGAGCGTCCTCAATCTTCGGGAGTTCCCGCTTGCCGGCAAACTGTTCTCTCAGGCCGTTGTTGTTGTAGAGGTTCACGAAGCTGTTGGCAATCTCTCCAAGACGCTGGCGTCTCTCTTCGACATAGCAAAGAGCACAAGCGACCGGGACCTTGTCCTTGATCAGCGTCTGCCGGATTGTTTCAAGGTCTTGTGCCGTGAACACCCTGTTCGGGTTCCTCATCTGCAGACGGTTGAACACGCTCGTAAACGGGACTCTCTTACGGCAGTTGTTGTTGAAGTCAACCGTTCCCTGCGGATAGTCAGAGTTCTTCTTGATCGCCTTGTATCTGTCGTCAGCCTCATAGTCCATCGCCGCGACATTTCCCGGAGAAAGGATGAGGTTCGTCAGGGTGCGCTCGGACTCAACAAAAGCACGGGCCTTTTTCTTTGAAACGCCGAGGCTCCTCTGCAGCGCTTCGACAGCCCTCTCAATTTCCTCGTCCGTCTTCCAGGAATACTTCGTGGAGTATTCAATGTGCGCTACCGTACCGGACTCGTTTACGGAGATGTTCGCATCTTCAAGGATCTCATCGTCCGTATCAGATTCCGCATCAAACGCTCCGCCGAGGCGCTCGTTCATGTAGTCACTGAAGATCTCATGTGCGACGTCAACGACCTCTGCGATATCCTCGTATCCCCTGACGCCCTTGAACTGGTTGATACCGGCACTGATGTCGCAGAGCATCTCTTTGTTTGCGTGGCGCATGGCCTCAAGCGCCTGGACACCAGTAAGCCTTCCGGAGGTAGAGCCGCCAGCATAAGCCGAGGAGATGATATTCACATAGTTTCCAAGACCCACTTCATTCATCCTGTCGGAAAGGGTCTTGAGGGCATCCGATACATCGACCTTTCCGTCCATGATGCCGAATTCGACCAGCTCATGACGGACGAGCTTGTCGCTCTCCGCATCCTCACTGTTGATACGGTAACCGATAGTGCGGGTGCTCGGATCCGCAAATGCTCTGGCAGATTCTCCGCCCCTCGTCATGATGTCGCCGCTGCTGGCGAACGGAGCCTCCGTCAGATTGCCGCCGTACTTTTTGATCATTGCAGAAGCCTTACGCATGGACGGAGTGCTTCCCCGCTTTATGCGGTAGATTGTCTGCCCTGGGGTCGCCGTTCTCAGGAATTTTTCTGCCGGTGTGCCTCTTTCAGTTTCGACAACTTCTGCCGCAGTTCCGCCATCTCTTCCGCCGAGGGAGCTGTCCGCTGCGGCAGACCAGTCTGTCCAACTTTCCGCAGTTCCTCCTGCTGCCTGTGAAACTCCTCCATTCTGCTCTCCGGTACGGAGTGATACAGTCCGTCCGCTCCCTTCACCTGATAAACCACTTCCTTCATTCTGCGCCTCCATTCTCATCTGCGTGACGGCATTGTTCATACCTTCCTGATATGCCGCCTGCTTCTCTGCTTCGGATAACATTGTAGCTCCGTTCATGACGGCAGCCAAGTTCTCTGAGTCAAGATTTTCCGCCGTGTCTACAATAGCCTGACGCTGTGCTTCCCTCGTCTCGGACTGCTGTGCTCCGGCTGTCTCTGCGAGGACGGACAGCCGGTCAGGGCTTGCAGACACGGCGGGTTCCGTCTCTTCCTGGGTAATCCGCGCCCCGGCTTCCGGAATGGTAGAGGGAGCGGTCTGTTCAGTTGTAGGAGCAGTTGAGGGAGCATCAACATTTTCGTTGATATCTTCAATGTTTCCGTTGATATTCTGGCGCGGATCCTGCGCGGCTCGGTTCGCGAAGTCCTCCGCCGCTCTGTCGAAGAGGCCCCTTTCAAACGTGGTGGTATCACGACCGGAATATTCCTGTGCGAGGCTCCGAAGGTCTCTCGCAGTGTGGTAGGTTTCAGCGTCACTGTAGTTCAGCGGGTTGACGTCGATACCGTTGGCAAACGCTGCGTATCCCTCGCTGCCGATATCGTTCCGTCCACGGCTCATGATGTCTGCGGCCTCTGTGATCTGCCCCGGCGCATTCATCAGACCTGCATTGAGGAATCCAATCAGCGCCTCATGCAGCGCCTCCGGATCCGTAAGGGAAGCTGCTATCTGCTGCCTGGTGGGCAGGTCATTTGCAAGCGCCGCTCTTCCCTCCGGGGTGGTGACGTCATAGCTGGTGTGGTTATATGCCACCCACTTTTCGAACTCCTCAGTGAAATGCTGCAGGTATTCCTGCGCGGCCTCGCCGGAGTTGTTCGCGATGGCATCCATAAGCTGGCGCATAGCATAGCGTCCGGTCTCGGTCTGCATGAGGCCCTGAAGCTCTCTTCCGACCATCTGTGCAATAGGCGTCCGTCCGATAGTCCTCTGCACTGCGCCTCCGCCGTAGGCAGAAAGACCACCCAGCAGGTAGTTTGTGATCTCTTCGTCAAGCGCCTGCATCGCGCCGTATGCAGTAGCCTCTCCGACGGTGTGCCCTTCCATCAGGCTTTCGTTGTACGCCCTTGATCCAGCCTGGGCCGCAAACACTGCACTACCAAGCGCAGGGCCGCCTGCAACGCTTGCCAGATGCGCGAGAGTGTTCGTGCCGGCAGACTGAGCAAGTTCCAGTCCGGTCCTTGCAAGTGATTCCTCCGGTTCACTCCGCACTGCCTCAGAGGTGAAGTATTCCGCAGTGCTTCTGGGCCGGTACTGTTCCTCACCCCTGACCATGTCGGGTACGCCTGCGAGGCTGTCTGCAGCGCCTTCGACCGCGCCAATATAGGTTGCCGCAATCTTTCCGGGATAGCTGGAATTCCGAAGGTCGGCGTCGAAAGCCTTCTGCGCGATCATGGCATTCACTCCGCCTTCCTCAAGCGCAGTATCTCTGAACTTCTCCGCCTCTTCCGCTCCCTGCGTGGCGTAGAGGTAATTGTATGTCCGCTTCTGCTCATCAGACAGCATGGCGTTCTGCAGGATCCGGTCATTCGGCGCCAGGATGCCGCGCCCCTTGAAGATTTCGTTCTCTTCCTCTCCGGGCCTTACAGCGTCAGAAGCGCCAGACAAATTGCGGTTTCGTTTGTTTCTGATGTACTCGGTGTCTGCATCAAGATCGCTGTGCTGCTTCCCGTATTCCTGTGCCGCAAGGCCGGGATAGCGCATGCCAAAACCGGGAAGGTCAATCTTCCTTCCCATAGCTTCGGCACTGTCTTTCATATAATCGCCGTAGCGTTTCGACTTCTGCGCTCCTGCCTGCTGCGCAAGTGCGGCCAGGGCATCGAATTCCGGACTATCCTTCGTGCCCCACTGCATGTATCCGCCTGCATACGGATTCTGCTGTGGCTGCTTCGGCGCATACGGATTCAGGTTCCGCTCCGGGTGCTGTGTGATATACAGCCGCCCGTCCTTGTTGCTCTCCCTGCGCTTCACAGCTTCTGTCCGGTCGAATTCCCGCTGTGCAGTAGGAAGCACTCCACGGACTCCTGCAGTCATGTCCGCTCCGATGCTTTCCTGCACTCGCTTCCGAAAAGCCTCCCGCACATCCGGATTGCTTTCTCTCTGCTGATGTGGAGCAACCGCCCCTGACGCAGTCCTGTCTGCGGTATGGATCACCTGTCCTCCCGCAGACTTTACCTTCTGAGTTTCCTTTCTTTTCCTGAGGTTGCTTGCCATCTCTGCCTCCTGAATGATTCCTGATACCAGGTCTCCCTCACGATACCCTACAGTCTTTCCACATCACGCCCTTTTATGTGCTTAGTGCGCCAACTTGCACAAATTTAGTGCGCTAACTTTGTGCATCTTGCCAATAGACATTGGTGCGCTAATGTGAGATGATATGGGTGCAACAAGGAACGGCACACACGAAAGGAGAACAGAAATGAAAAAGACAACGGTCTACAGTTTCATGAAGTATCTAATGAGTAATGAGGAATTCAACATGGGCGGCTGCGCCGAGAAAGAAGACCAGTACATCTCAGCTATCGGAATGACAGCAGACGATGAGGACGAATTCTTCCGGGCAATGTGGACACTGTGTAGGCTGAACAAAGCGTATAAGAAGGAGGTAACGAAATGAAACGCACAATCACAGCGATCGCGGCAGCTATGGCACTTATCTCTTCCGGGACCATCTATCCGGAGACAATGAAGGTAACCTCCATCCAGGGCGGCATTGCCCGGATGGAGGTTACCACCGGCCATGCCTATGAGATGGACGCAGAGGACTATGAGATCGGCGATCTGGTTTCCCTCATCATGTACAGCAACGGGACTCCGGAGGTTACGGACGACGTGATCCTCTCCGCCAGATACTCTGGATTCTGACAAAATACACAAAAATAGAGCACCAATGTTGTGCAACATTCCGATATTGTCATTGGTGCGCCAAGGTGATACGATTTAGCCAGGTCAAGGGACCACAGAAAGGAGAACGACATGAAGTGCAGTACAGAAGCAGAGGCAAGGAAGGCACTTGAAAGCATCAGCGAACCGATGACCATCATCCCGGACTGTGAGTCCGACGGAACACCGATCTACCGGATCGGCACCTGGGACGAATACAGAAGGGCAATTGATGAGGTTGGCGAGTTCCTGTTCGAAAATACGCCAGAGTATAAGGGAGAAGACCCGGACGACCTGATGGATACCTATGGATTCACCGCAGAGTTCGCGAAGGATGTCTGCGAGAGCATCCAGGAGCTGCTGAAAGAAAAGAATATGGAGGTGTGACATGGCATTCGATCAGAAAGCATACCTCAACGAGTATCTCAGCAAATTAAAGGAGGTCCGCTTCCGGGTGAAACCGGAAGAGTTCGCGGAGATGCAGAAGGCAGCGGAGGAACAGGGATACCCCAGCATGAGACAGTTCATCCTGGCTGCGATCAAGGAAAAGATGGAGGGAAAGTCATGAAGCAGACAACGATCACCACGACGACCTACGAGCACGGAGAGTTCCTGGTCGACATTGTGACCACCAACGACAGCCGCGAGGCATGGCTTTATCGGAAAGATTACGGAGTCAAGTCTCTGATGTTCGGGGCCTATATATCACTGAACACGTTGGAGGAATTTCTTGAAACCGTCGAAGAGAACCTCGATGAGTACGAGAAAAACTACGATGCGGAATACGCCGAGTAACAACGGAGCCGGTCAGAAGACCGGCTCTTTTTTTATTTCTTCTTTTTCACCTTTGTTCCTGCATCGACATAGTGCCTGCGGATATAGTCCGGTGCGCTGGTTGTCTTGAGAAGATCTACCTTCGCGTCTCGGAGCAGTTCAAGACCCTGTTCCTGAGTGATCATTCCATCCGCCACAGCGTCTTCGATGACGTTGTACTTCCCCTGGTTGTCGCCCTGCTTCTTGATGGCATCGATAACCATGTTCCGGTTTGCCGTGTATCCAAGGCCAGATGCATATGGCTGGCCGGTCATAACTTCTACGGATTTGTTCGCGGCAGATCTTCTTCCGCCGCCTCTACCACTTCTCCCACCAGATCCCTTTGCTGCCTTATCCGCCAGCGCCTGCTGAGCGAGTGCCTGAAGGGACGCGACCGTCTCAGGTTCCAACTTGTTCGCATATGCCGCCGGTATACTCTGGCCCGCAGCCGCCAGCTTATATGCCTTGTCGAAAGCGGAGTCATAGTCAGAGAGCTCGTCTCTGCCTCTCTGGTATTCCCTGTCGGCACTGTCGGTGTACTGGCTCCAGTCCATCTGCGTCCCGAAGGTGTAGTCATCCCACAGCCGGTTCTGCGCGTTCTGATGGTTCTGGAAATCAAGGCCAGTCTGGAACTGATATTTGTCCCAATCAAGCTGCGTATCAAATGCATACTTCTGCCAGTCGTTACCATACATGCGCTGATACTGGTCCGCGAAGTAATTACGATCAGTCTGCCAATCGCCAACGGTATCGCGGTATCTCGCATAATCTGAATTATCGAGGCCAGTCACGGCACCGAGCTGGTTGTAACGATCCGCCTGCGCGTCTCCGTACATCTGATATGCCATCTGCATGAGCTGCATATTTCTATCGTTCAAGCCTTCAATCGCCCTGTCATACGCCTGCCCTGCTGCAGCTGTGGCCGCCGTGGATCCATAACCGCCGGTCGCCGCCTGCATCGCTCCCATGTTGTCCCGTAAAGCCCGATTCGCGTTTGCCTGGTACTGCTGAGAGTAAAGATCATATAACGCCTGGTAGTTGGCGTCCTTGTTGATGTCAAAACGCTGGGGGTTTCCGTTCAGTATTCCATCAAGAATATTCTGAATGGCCCCCTCATAACGGGATTCAAACGCTTCAGGTCTTGCCGCTTCCGTCTCCTGCATTTTCTGAAGGTATCCCTTAGTAAGATCAGAAGTGCGGAAGTCTGGTCTATCCCAATCATCATAATCAAACGCTTCGTACCTCGGCGCCTGTCTGCGCTGGAAACCGGAATTGTACGATGCAGAGGCATTACTTCCAGTTCCCGCTCCGCTTCCGCCTGCGGGTCTTGCACCGACAGTAACACCGTTGCTTCCGTTAGCTGTGGCAGGCGGAGCGCTGAAACTGATTGGATTCTTCGGCATACCCTGAATCTGTGACGCGGACGGAACCGGATTTCTCGCAGCAACATATCCTGGAGTCGGGTCTATCATCTGATTCCTGCGGGACGGTCCAGAAGAACTTGTGCCGGGATATTTGAGGCCGAGAGAGTTATAAATCTCTTCCTGGCTTCTCTTGTTACGGGCTATTACTGCCATTTTCTTTTTCCTCCTTTACTGGATTCTGCAATGTCTGCTTGATGAAAAGGATCTTTAACATGTTGTCCGTACCCTTGACCTCGATGTCGTCGAGCATCTTAAGGCAGGCGGAGATCTTGTCATAATTGTATGTCATGTTGCCTCCTTCAATGCGTATCTGATGCGGTTTAGCTGATGCTGGATTTCTGCCGGTGAGCATTTCCCTTCTGCCGGGCAGAGATTCTGCTTCCCACATGAGGGATAAAGCACACAGCCATCGCAGTAATTCCTTGACTTCGCCGCCCAGCGTTTTAATACCGCCTGATCATATTTCTTTTCGTAGATGGACCCATAGTTTTCCCCGTAAGGATGATGCTCACATGGTGATAAATGCCCGTCTGTGGTGATGCAGGCCGTCTTGCGGTTTTCTGCCATGCATGACAGACCGAAACGCACAACAGGAAAACCGATCTTACTTCCACCGTGTTCGTGGATATACTTTTGCACTTCCATCAGACCGGCATAGTCTTCCCCATTTCCACCGTCATAAAGCATGACGCAGTACGGATTCACTTTTTCTTTCCCACAGAACTCCTTTGCCACCCGGAGCGGGGCTTCCGACCCATGTCCAGGGCGGTAGTGGATGCGAAGATTCACCTTGGTTCCAAGTGCTGTTACGCGGTCGATACTCTTGCATATCCTGTCATATGCCCCTTCCGGAAGTCCCTTTATCCGATCATACTCAGCACCAACATCATCCACCGTGAACTGCAAGGATCTTATATGCCATGCTTTAAGCTGTTCATCAGTGACAGTTGGCAGAAGGTCACCATTTGTAAACGCTTCCGCATTGAAGTCAAGTCCTTCCGCATTCAGCTTGTCTGTGATGATGTCAATGGCTTTGGTATTCATCAGCGGTTCGCCGCCGAACCAGCGGATCTTCACAGGATTGTCTCGGTCAGAGTGCGTCAGGATGTAATCTGCGACATCATTTGCCGTCTGCTCTGTCATGGTCATGGACTTAACGCCCTGTTCATAACAGTATTCACAATGAGCATTGCAGACCGTTGTCATGAAGATCACATAGCGGTTTTTGACATCACTTCCGGGGCCGTTGGCATTCTGCAGCCATCTCTGCCTAACAGAGTATGCCAGCGCAGACTCATCCATCTGCTCCGGGACACGGAACCATCTCGCGATCTGTGTGGCTTCGTCTGCGTCCCTTATAGCTTCTCCGGTAAGCGTGTTGAACATCGCATCGCCTTCGGTCACTACAAACCGCGACAAACGGTACTGTATACCATCCTCGCGTGTCTGTGTTCCAAGAACCCGCGATGCATACTCATTTGGTACATTAAGTCCCACCGATTTCATCGGTCTCTCCTCCTTCGCACATGCATCCACCACCATCGCCAGAGCAATCATCAGAATCAGAGCAATCACCGGAGCAGCTTCTTTCAAGCGCCGCAATGCGGTTGTCCAACCACCTCAGTGTCCTTGTGACATCCCACATGGAGCCGTCCTGACCGATATACCAATCATCCAAAAGGTATAATCTGTGGAAACCGGCATTACCCGTCCGGCCATTCATGCCTGCCGTGTCTCCATTACTCGCAGGATTCTCCACATTACCTATCCAGTTGGAGTACATGATCTCGTCTTCAAAGGTCCAGCCGCTGATTCCGACCACGGTATCGTCCCCGTTCGCCGTAATGTAAAAATCATCTGAGGTAGTGCCGTAATATGAAGAGTAGATGTGGGAGCCGGTAATCGTTGAACCGCTGATGTCTCCGGTAAACTTCCCACCTGTCGCTTCCAGATTGCCAGACGTATCGACTTTGAACTTCCCCCCGATATTAAACGAACCAGCCTTTACACTGATGCCATTTTTGTCCCAGCGTCCAATCTCCCCGCCGCTGCCGTTGTAGACGACAATGTATCCGGTGTTTGCATTTCCTCCAAGAGATATGCTTGATCCTGAGATTTCACCCTGAAAATGTCCGTTGTTCGCCTCAATCGAACCATCTAATCCGACCTTGAAGTTTCCGTTAACCGTAACGACGCCCTCCAGCCGAATCTTTGACGCCTCAATCTGGATAAGTTCTTCGGATAGATTGATCGCTGACACAATGCCATCTTTTGAAACGTAGTTCAGCAGAATGCCGTCCAGCGATGCCTCGATAGATGCCTGGCGTTCCCCGTCAGTGACAAGGGTCAGTCTTGCCTGCTCAGAGTAATTTTCCTGAGGGTCCAGGTTGTTGAACATATATTTTAGCTGCTCTGTCAGAGTAAACAGGTAGCTCTTGACCTTGTCCATGCTGTCGAGGCTATTGAGTTCAGTGCCTGAACCAAGATTGAATACTGCCATTAATCTCAGAACCTCCTTCTACGGTTATTCCCATTGCAAGGAGTTTTGCCTGTCCCTTACCCTCGATCTTCCATCTGAATCTTGAACACCTCTGCGGAACAATCGGGATATTGTAGGTTTTGTTTACTACTGAACGAACCGTCCATGCACGATGCCAAAGCGGATCATCGTCAAACTGAAAGTAGATATTCGCCTCGCTTCCACTGTCGAGCCACAGATTGAACTGCGCCTTTGATATCCACTTTTGATTAAGACTGTTCTCCCGAAGGTCTCCTGATTCCAAGCTCCATTCAACGATAGACGTGTCACTTCCAGTAATCGTGCGAAGCGCATTCGACCCGTCGATGTAGTAGAGTATGCCTTCGCCATATGCGGCGAATTTGAACCGTGTATTATCCTCCGCATCCCAGATCTGATATCTCGGATCATAGACAAGCAGAGACCTGCTCCCGTCCTTCAGACAGGAGATATAGAGCTTTCCATCCTGCTGGCTTGCCACGGCATCCGTGAGTTTCGACAGAATCGCATCAGATATCTTCTTGGGTGACGCTCCGTCGTACTGGTAGACGCCATCTCGGCCAACGTAGTAAAGCGTTTCGTTGACAACGCAAAGAGACCGGTTACACCCTGCCCTTACGCCTGGCATCTGCCGCTGGCTCAACTGGAAGTTGCTCGGCTTGTTGCCGTACATGACGCTGATGCTCTGTTCTTTGAAGAACAACACATATCCCATGTGGGATGCACATCCCGTGAAGTCTCCGTCCGAGCCCACTGTGACCGTATAGGAATCCGTGCTAATGCCCTCATAGCAGTTCCAGTTGGTAGGATCTCCGAGTTTGCTGGCGTATATCTCATGATTTGCGGAGCTGCAGGCCCATAAGCGGTTGTCATGCTCACAGACATAATCAAAGCTCTGCGACTGCCGCTTAATCGTAATACCTGAAGTCCGCGTAAAGGACGTCCGCTTGACGGTCACGCCGGTCTGCTCAAATGCCGTCCGGTTGATCGTGATCCCTGAAGCCTGCGTGATATTGGATGACAATGTACCGTCTACCAGGATATATCCGGTTCCAGCGCCCCTTACAGTCTTACTGCCGTTGTAGGATGACGCTCCGCCGGTGCACCCGGCAATCGTGACAATGTCTCCCTCAGAGAACTTGTCTCCCATGCTGGCGCAGTAGATCCGCGTCAGGTTAGAGCCGCTGTAATATGGCGAGAAAGTCACCGTCCCTGACTGCGTGAAGTTCTTCGCCGGGAAAGCCTGGTTGATGATGATGAAGTTCGTCCCCTTTGATGTGACGGTTTTTCCTGACAGGTTAAGGGCATCATCCTTGCATCCGACAGTCTTTATGACATCGTTCGCACTGAAATTGTCGTTGATACCCGTTCCTTCGATTTTCGTGCTGCCGGCGTTTGCAGTAAACTTCGCCTTGCCGGTCCATGCGTTCTGAATCACAGCAGAGACCACGATGTAATTTGTCCCGATCTCTGTGATGACCTTGGTCGCAGCCTTTCCATCGACCAGGAATGCCTTGTCATTTACTCCTGCAATCTGGACACCGTCGTACTGCTTGAAAGTATTCTGGATGCCGCTTGCCGTAATCTTGCAGAAGGCCGAGTCAGAAGAAAGTTCTGCAAAGGTGATCGTGCCAGACTGCGAATAGGTAGCATCAACATTTGTGACCGTCCCGGTCTTCGTGTTGTAAATCTTTTTATCCGGGAAGACGCAGATGTACGCTCCCATACCGACGATCTGCTTGTCCCCATTGGTCACGGTCATTCCGCTGATAGCGTTCCCGTTGTAATAGCACTGTGTCCCGGAGATCCAGAACAATCCGTTCTTGTGATAAAGTCCATGCGGATTACTAATGGTCCGCTGAGATGCTCCACGCGGCAGGCGAGTTCCAATAGCCGGGAAGAACCGTGTGCTCAAATTCTTCATTTTGGACAGGGACGCATCATTGATTATCAGGCGCTCGTCAATGCCGCCCCACTGTCCTACTGTGCGCTGTGTCTTACCAACAGCAGCACGAAGGAACGGTAACTTCACAGGATTTTGGCAGGTGGTTCCTGCG
>Ga0326511_10003019_pt1 | contig 13594 bp, 19 predicted proteins | sample 0_2496_0518_D_FD_203701 | JGI IMG/M metagenome (GOLD analysis project Ga0326511, IMG submission 203701) | Bovine rumen microbial communities from UC Davis, California, United States - 0_2496_0518 | ecosystem: Host-associated > Mammals > Digestive system > Stomach > Rumen | place: USA... | reverse complement strand
GATATCGCCCACTTTCCACCAACCAAGTGAAATATCACACAATTTGTGCAAATTGCACAAAAATAGCACCCAGGGCTAGGGTGCAAATGTAAAGAAATGGGGGATGTAAAATAATTGAATATTACAAAAAGGACCGTCATGCTGACGTCATTGCATGGCGGCCCTTGATGGAAAGGAATGGGAATAGAAGGTAAAATCAACGAAAAACCCTCCTATGCCCATGCCATTATGATACCAAAAAGATCCGGCAAGGTCAAGCCTTACCGGATCCAATGCGTTTGGGGGAGGTCCAAATAATGTCATGGTTATTATATCAAACAAAATGACCGTCTGTCAAGATATGCTCATGCATCTTCCTCTGGACGTTCTGCAAGATCACTTCATCCACGCAAGGCCCACTCATGTGGTATTCTGCAGGATTCAGGGTGATACCATGGCTCTGGGTGGACTGCTGCCACTTTCCCAAATAGTCCTGGAAGTAGATATTGTGCTGATCATCTATATAAGTATGTTCCAGCTTGCCAGCATAATACTCATTAAAGATAGTCTGGCTATTGAACCGGTCCATGCTGGTGATCAGCTCTGAAGAGTGCTTTGTGCCAACACCTGATACACATACATGTATTTGCTTCTCTCCCATCTCTCTGTAACAATAGGCCTTGGCCTTGAGTGCTTTCATTTCAGCATACTCAGCTTCCAGATCCCACACACCCAGAGGGTGCTCTTCTCCCTTCACGTCCTTCGGCGTCAGAAGCTCCGGATCTAATCCTATATCAAGTATAGCCTTCAGGTCCTCTTCCATAATCCTCCGGTTAACCTTTTCAAAATGCTCACGCACTCCCGGAGCTGTGCTTTGTATCTTGGCGGAGTCGGTATCTGAGTAAACCAGGTATTTATCAAATGGAAGAATAGCATCCTCCATCAATTGCTTTCTGGCATATGCTGTGATCCAGCACCCATGCACATACCAGAAGACTGTACGCCACCCTTCCCGCAGGTCGTTAAGCATACTTTCTGCAGCTTCGTCCGTGATCACCGGACAACACCATTCATCTGAACCATTTAGCTCAATCGTAGAATTGAGGATATTAGTGAGCATTACGCCATACATGGAATTACAACGCCCTTTTCCACGCCGGTACTCAGTTGGATAGTCTCTTTCCGGTGTTGCCTTGACTCCCTTCAGGCGTGTCTTAGTTCCATATTGTTCTAGCCAGAACTTAATAAAATACTTAGGAAGATATCTCTTCTTGCCAACGTAATAATCAATATATTCAATACTTGAGTAAGTATAGAATTGATTGAAGATATCAAAATCAATCTCCGTCAGGTACAATTCCACTTGTTTGGCTGAAACTAACCGCCCATTGTCACTCTTGTATGGTATACTTATACTCACACATTTTGAGATAGATATAAAGCTCATCACCCTGGTCAGCTGCACATCATGGAGCCGTATATGGTATATGATTGCATAATTCTCACGATCTTCATACTTCTTAAAAGGCTTTCCCCAGTGATAGGAAAGTCTGTAAGGGTATTTCTTCAGGCATTGGTGCGGATAGCTGGAAGAAATATCATAAGCCAATAGATTATACTGGGTGATACCATTATAAAGTACATTCCCATGGCAATATCCTCCCATGAGTGCCGCCCTCATAAACTTATAGGCCCTGAGCGTAGGTACGTCCCACCGGCATTTGAAAATGTGTTCCTTTGGAAGTACCTTCCTATATGCAGCTCTTACTTCTCCGGTGCTGGTTAAAGGAATGAGCTTGATATGCTTATATTGCTCAAGGTATTCTTTCCTTATTACTCTTTCCAGCACTCTAATATCATACTCGCAGTATCCCATTTCCTTTTCCGTCAAAGGCGTCTCTATCCCTCTGGGAGCCGAATAATCAAGGTCCCCTACCTTCTTTTCTATGTCAATCCCAAACGCCGGTACACAATTGGCGAGGGAGAGAGCTGTGAGCTTAAAGCTACAGCGGAATTCTATATTGAGATCCTCAATCAGGAACCTGATCGGCTTCCTGGGTGCAGTGGCCACCATCTGGGAGATTGTCCAATGCTCATTGACAAAGATATCACGCAAGAATTGCGTCTCCCATGAAAGGTTATGGACCCAAATGGTCTTCCTGACGGTATCATCAGAGAGCATCTTCAGGATCCTAGGGAATTCTTCCACCATATCCCTTCCATAATATACCTGATCATTTTGCCCGAACATCCAGATATATGGAGTCCCATGCTTTAATATACGGCCTTTTGATTCCTTAAAGGAAGACTCCCATGGAAGCCATGCTTGCGTTTCTTCCGTCCAGAAGAGTGAAGTGGTCTCGATATCGAAACAATATATATTATCATCGTAAGAAGTACCCCGGGTCCTATATTCCCGGGGTATTACTGGAGAAAACTCCTCAAATCTTAGCATAGCCATAAGCGACTACCTCCCAAGCTTTTCTCTACTCATATCAAATATGAGATTTTCTATCTCGTCAAGAATGTCCGCATATTGCGGAAGGTCGTTATCTTGATATTTTTCATATACCTGGACAATAGCCTGATCTATGATCTTATTATCAAAATTGAAATTTTCCATGTCCGTATGGTAGAGCTGGTTAAAGATCTCACTACCAAATGTATCATAAGCATTTGAAAGGGTTTGCTTGAAAGCTTCCTCCCCGGTCTCATATACTGCATTTGGGTTATATGTGGAATATCCTTCCTCTTCCAGAGACCTGATAGCTTCCTCAATCGGTGACTCAGTTTCGAGGAATCCGGTTTCAACAGGTTCCGTCACCTTCCCAGGTTCAATCCCATAGAACCATTTAACGTTTTCTTCCTCTTCTTCCTCTTCGTCCGTGTCATCACTCATCCGATCCGCAACCTTCTGGAGGAGCTTCCCGGCCAGTGTGAAGGCCTTGCCGATTCCTGATCGCCCTGCAGAAAGTCCCTGCCGGAAGCCTTGAGCTAATTGTTGGAATATGTTATTCTTTGCCATTGTCTATCCTCCTTTTATACTCTTCTTGCTGGAAATTAAATTCCGCTATAAATTTGTTTAACAATTCACGGAGTGTATAAGGCTTAATATCTTCCCATCTGTAGAATTTACGCCAGGTAAACCACTTATTATTTACAATAAGATTTATACCAATTATGTCATATATTTCCATATTTATATCGTAATCCTTATATTTTTTGGTTTCTTCTATCCAGTGCTTAAATACTAACCCTTCCATTGTTCCTCTCCCTTCTCTTCCAGCCACTTCAATACTTCCGCCTTACAGCTTGAAAGTGCACCCAGGATCATGCAGATATCTTCTGCATTAATTTCCACCTTAATATCCTGGCATTCTACCGTTCCACCATCCGGGAACATTACAGGAAGCAAACGCCCCATTTTCTTCTGGAGACCCTCAAGCTCCATCAAGTATTGCTTTGTAGCGTGAATTTCCTTACTATAATCTTTTTTCATTTATATACTCCTATCTGTTCTGGAACATAAGCCAAAGCACCCACGCAGGGACTTCACTAATAGGCTTATTAGCATAATCTGCTATAATACAACAAGATCCAATGACCAACGCTATTATATCCAGTATCAAAAATATAAAAGGTATCATAATATCTTTATTATCAATAAACCATTCTTTAATCTTTTTCATAATAATCCTCCTTAAAATATGGACAAGTACCTTCAACATTATGATTTTCAACGTTGATATCATCCTTAACACCATCATACTCACATGATACGCCCCATGGTGCACCTCCAAACATATCCATCCAGATATCAGTGCAATGTTCGCAGAATACACACATTTTATCACCATGGCAAATGATTGTTTGACCTATTGAATTGGTCCATTCTCTTTTCATATTGTACCTCCTATAATAAAAGGCGTAAGGGCCACAAAGCCTTTACGCCTTAATACCTACCCTACCCTGCCCTACGTATTAACTTACTACATTCCTAGTCTTCGTTATTCACAAAATCAAAGAATACGGTATCATGACCACGGAAGTTCGAGATAGAAAAGTTGTTGATCTCAACACCCTTCTCCTTCATTTCGTCAATGGCTTCCTTAGGAAGCTCCTTGAATGTATCAATATACCGGGAAGGGATCTGAACCATTTCAGCCTTATCGGTCTGAAGTGCGATACACTTTCCGTTCTGGGTGTCATAGATCATGAAGCCGTAGAAGGTCAGACAGTCAATTCCGTCATTCTGAACCATCTCACGCAGCTTATACCATGTTACCTCATCCTTAGCCAGTTCTGAGATATCCCACTTCAATGTACTACCCTTTTTGTTATTTCCTGCAAAATTGAATCCCATAATACTAATCCTCCTTGAGATATGTTTTTTTAATAGTGATACTTTTAATTCTATCATCATTTAACATGATGTCAATGATATCCGGTACCATTTCGACCGGAAGGTTTTGATACGCCCAGTTATTTTTCTTGGAACCTATCAGGCATTCCTTTCCGGAGAGTGCCGGGCTACTCCTCTCTTCCATCTTCATCCTCCTTTCCATCTTTGTACCAGAGCTTATCACCACAGAAAGGGCAATAATCCCATGCTTTATCAATCACCTTACTGCATTCGCTGCAGTAAGGAATTGAGTTAATTTTTACATGACCACCACAGTCAATTGTTTTTGTGTAAATGTAATCAACCATTTTAATCCTCCCTTAATTCATCCAAGCTGTTAAACAATGAATTGATATTATCTGCTATATTATCACCAGGGACCTTTCTGGATCCAACCGGATACATATCCAAATAATAATCAATAGCATCAAGAATAATCTCCATATTATGGAATCCACTTAAAAGATAGATAGCTCTATTATCTTTATATTGAGCTTCGATCTCTTCTCTGATTTCCTCCAGAATCTTCTTATCATTGTCCATATTGGTACCTCCTTCATTTGATATGTTAAATATAACAGATTGTGTTATATATCACAAGTTGGAATATTGCACAAAATATAACCCATAAATCTATCATTTTATTGTGCAATATTGACAATAAAATTATAATGTTATATATTACATATATAGGAGGAAATAAACTATGGACACATTTTTCATGCTACATGATAAGTTGATGGAACACGAGAAGGCTCTTGTACCTAAGGCAGAACCCGAGGCCATGTTTGACCCTGTGGATGCTGACCCGGAACCTGAACCGGCTCCGAAGCCTAAGAAGTCAAAACCTTCTAATAAGAAGAAAGTAGTTGAGGAACCTATTGAGGAACCTCAGGAAGACCCGGAAGAAGATCCGGGAGAAAGTGAGGAATTAGATGACTAACGCACAGATCTATTCTACAGTCAACGCTGCAGCGTCTCAGGCATTTGGTGCCAGTGCGGTTGCCGCAGTTGATACAGGCACATTTGTGTCACTTGGTAATCAGGTACTGAGTTCAAGCACATCCATTGATGCTTTTTACTCATCATTGATTGACCGTATTTATCAGACCATTGTTGTTAACAGACCTTATGAGGCTATGAAGAGAAATCTGAGACTTACCGCCACTGAGTTTGGTGCTGTCCTTCAGAAGATTTCTTTTGAGCCGGGTCAGGCAAAGCAGAATGACTCATGGATCCAGCCACAGGCAGATCCTTTCAATCTTACAGCTTCAACGATTGTCACCCAGAAGCTCTTTTCTAAGAGAGGTACTTGGCAGCATTCTGACGTATTGCCGGAGATTCAGGTTGCTACAGCATTCACTAATGAAAGTGCTATGGCAGCATTTATTGCAGGCACTTACACCGCAATCATGAATCTTATTCAGTTGGAGATTGAGCGGATGGATTCCGCTGCAGTTAACACCATGATGGCTAACACTTATAAGAATGGTACTTCTACCCAGAAGCGTAACCTTCTTACGGAGTATAATACCGTTGCAGGTACTTCATTGACAGCAGCAGCTGCCATCAACTCTCCGGGATTCCTGAGATATGCAGCTAAGGAGATCACCCAGACGGTTAAGTTCATGCGTGGGCTTTCTACTGTATATAATGCCGGAGGTGCTCAGAGACATACTCCGGAAAGTGAGGTTGTTGTTGAGACTCTTACCGAGTTCTCTATTGCTTCTCAGTACTACATGGAATCCGATACCTACCACGATGATCTTGCACGTTTGGGTGTGGCTCATACTGATATCAACTACTGGCAGGGTATTGGTACCACTAACGACTTTGCAGCACGTTCGCAGATTCAGGTTATCAATGAAGAGATTGACCCGAATAACCCGACTGATACCTATACCGTAACCGGTATCCTGGCAAATGTCAGAGATCGTGAGGCAGTTGGAACAATGTTTGACCGCTTCCGTGTGGAGACTCTCCGCAACCCTGGCAGTGAGGTACTTAACTGCTGGTGGAAGGCTGATCGTGGTTACTTCGTGGACCCGAATGAGCAGAATGTTATCTTCTTCGTAGCTTAATAGCTACCTAGTTCAAGGGGCTAGTTATGGGCTAGCCCCTTATTTTATAAGGAGGAAATCATGACGATTGATGATATCTTGAAGGACGGAAGGCTACGGCAGGCACGTCCTAAACTCTATCAGGAGACATTCAACTTCTGGATGTTGTATCTCCTTGAAAGAGTAAACAATATGTATGTATGGAAGGGCCTTCCTGATTCTATCCCGGCCCGAGAGATTGAAATGCGTCTGAATATGGCTGGTCAGTGTTTCATTTCTGACGATTATGACGGACTGCCAAGGGTTTTCTGGTGCAATCCTTCAGACCTTACAGGAATCTATCTGGATGTACCTAAGTCATTCAATGTGTATTCCGGTACTATATTTAGTGCAAATATCAAGGCCACTGACGGAGTGCATATCCGTAACAATGATTATACACTTTCAACAAGGAAGATCATTGAGGTATATGCTGACAAGCTGGCACATTGTGATCTTACCCTTGTCAACGTGCTGGTGAATATGAGATCTAAAAATGTTCCTGTATCGGCAAGCTCTAAGCTGACTACCAGACTAAAAACCTGGTATAAGAATATCTATTCCGGGAAGCAGACACCTATTGAGGATCCTAGCTATTCAGCACTTGAGATCAAAAATATGGATATGGGAGCAAGTATGCAACTCCGTGACCTGGCTGAGGTCCGCCAGAATATCTTTAACGAATTCTATAATGCCATAGGCCTTAGACAGGCTCATATTAAGAAGGCACAGCAGAATAGCACTGAGATTGAGTCAGGTGATGGAATGTTACTTCTTAATATATCCAACGGCCTGAAGTGCCGCCAGGATGGAGCGGAAGCTTTTAGCAATTTCTTCGGCGGATCCGTTACGGTGGACTATTGTGACGAAATTAAGATGCAATTCGAGGAACCGGAAGCACCTGAGGAGGTGAGTGTAGATGAGTAATGCAGTTACAGTTAAGAATATTAAAGATTATCTTGTATCAAATCCGGGTATGCTCTTCTATGGATGGACCGGGGTGACAGGGGTGGACTGGGTTGATCAGTACATTGCCCAGCATGACACGATTGATGATATCTTGTTCCGTAAGTATTATTCAATGTTCATTCTTGATTATGGTGAGTTGTGTGGCTCTGAGTCAAATGCGATTGATGCAATCAATGCGGCGGCTTGTAATGAGCTTTATAATAATAGGTATAAATGGGATGGACTTTGGGAGAGTACAGTGCTGGAGTTCAATCCGCTATGGAATGTGGACGGTACGGTCACTGAGATCAGAACCCCAAATCTTACACATACTTCAGGAGCAAGGACGGATTATACGGACAATAAGTCCTATACGGATACCAATAATAACTACTCTTATCCTTTCGATGCGACTGGCACCGCTAAGCAGACTGACAAGAGTGAGCTTGTAAGAGGAGCTCACAAGGACGGCTTTGAGAAGGGGCAGCAGATCGATACCGAGACAGGTAGCGATAAAACAACTATCACTCGTACTGGGAATATTGGTACTACGAAAACCACCGAGTTGTTGACAGATTACCGCACTTATGTGGCTTTTTCCTTCTGGGAGCAGTTTATGGAAGCAATCTGCGAGGCTGTTCTGATCTATCAGGATGATATGGAATATCTGGAAGTTACCGGCGGCGGCGGCGGTGGTGGAAGTGTTACCGTTACGGCTACAGCTTCGGCTACTTCAGTTCCGTCAACGGATCCGGCTAGCGTGTCAGTAACTTCTTCTAATAACAATATCGATTTTGTATTTGAGATTCCGGAAGGAGCTGAAGGACCGGAAGGACCGGAAGGACCTGAAGGACCTCCGGGACAGGATGGACAGTCCGCACAAGCTTTGACCGGCGTTACAGATCCCCTTGCTAGTCTTGGGAATAATGGTGATATCTATGTTAAGACAGCAACCTTCCCTCATGTGTTTAATTATGCAAAAATGACTATTACTAAAAATAGAAGTAATGCTAATTATACGCAGTTGGCAGAGGTCGAATTTTCAACGGATGCAGATGTCAATTTTGACTGGACCGGTACCACTGTAACCAGTAACGTAACATATGTATCAATTGAGCCGCCTAGCAATTTGATTGATGGTGACCTTGTTACTAAGTATGATACCCAGACTAATCCAAATGATAGCAACCCTATTATATTGACCTTCGACCTTGGAAGTCCTTTGGATACTCTTACATATAACAACTTCAAGTGGTATACAGGATATGATGCACCTGAAAGAGATCCGATATCATTCAAATTAGAGTTGTCTACTGATGGAGTAGAATGGTATGAGGTATGTAATGAAGCTAATTATAACGTCACTACAGTCAGAAAGGCTTTGGCGTATAATCAGGCACTTCATACCGGATATGAATATATTGATACGTGGTTTTATAAGGTCAATGATGACTGGATTAAATAGGAGGGTGCTATGCAGGTAATTTTCTTCAAAAGTACACAAGACTACAAGCACCCAAACCGCACACTTACGCCGATCCATACTGCAGACATTAGGCTGCAGGAGGATACGGCGGTGCTGGATCCGGTGCTTCTGGTGGACTATTTTGAGCAGTGGCGGGACGTCAATTGTATCTGGATTGAGCTATTCAATAGGTATTACTTCCTATCAGAGTCCCCTTGTATGAAGGGGGGAAGGATTGAGTATATCCTCCATGTGGACGTACTGAAGACCTATGGTGAAAGTCTGATGGCACAAACCGCCCTAATTGACAGGCAAGAATATATATTCAGTCCGTGGATTGATGATCCGCTTCTTAAGACAAGGAGCAATAGAATTAGAGACATTGTTAAGATTGGAAGTGTTGGAAGTCCTTCCAGCGGTTCCAATTATGCACTTACCGTAGTAGGAGGGCAGTAAATGGGAGAATTAGTTATTAGTGCATCCGGAAAATCTTTCGGACTCGACTATCCTTATACATGGTATTGGAAGGTTGAGAGAGCTGATGGAGACCCAACATTTGAAGATATAGCCATGTACCAAACCGATTATCATGATCCTGACTGGCCTGAAGATTGGCAATGGCGTACTAATTATTGGCTTGCAGTTAATTCTACGGATCGGCTTTTCTTCTCAACAGATGGTGAAACATGGGTGGAGACTACAGGTGTTTCTACTGTTACATATGATGGTAACTCATATGATATTAAGATTCAGGGTGCCAATGTTGCCTATGGGGTTGCAGCACCGGCCCTTGATACAGATTGTAAGCTTAAGCACTTTAACCCTGAGCACCCGACACAGACCACCATAGACAATGAGCTTGGTGGTATGCTGAACGGTTATGCAGCTGAGATCATGACAGCTGAAGAGTACAGGAAGTATCTGGAAGGCGTTAAGTGCTGTAATTGGACCTTGTACATGGATTCAAATACTTATTACCTCACATGGGATTCCCCTTATATTGAGGATTCCGCCGGGGAGAATAATGTATATCCTCATGATGTCACCGTGGATCTTCATGCTTCGTTCAACCATATCGGACCGGGGCCTGATCCTGGATATGATATTAAATTAGATTATTCCAATGAGCCTTATACCTTCACTTACAGAGGGTTAATGGCTGATATTATGCCAAATAGTTTTGTATTGTGGCTTCAGAAGGCTATGGACTCAATATCTTATATGGATTCCGGTGATCTGGCTCTTTATGCCAGACTTTCATGGAATGAGACCGATGAACATGGAAGCACTACAGAACAGCATACTGATGCTGTTTCTGTGGTATTCGACCCTCGCTGGATCGTTGGCCAGTTATTCACGCATACAAGCGAGTCAATTAAGACATATACACCGGTAGTTGATGATGGTTCCACATTGACCCTGAAGGATGGACTTCCTAATGATGATCCTGATTTCCATACAGCAGAATGGAATGGTTTGGAATACACCACTGATGACGATTATGAAGACCCTTCAGAATCGGAAGATACATGGACGGAGCCGGGGGATTATTATACAAATAATACCTTGACCAAGACCTACGCCATGACAGCGGCACGGCTTGATTCTCTCGGTAACTTCCTCTGGGGTGGAAGCTTCGCCTCCATGATTCTTTCGGTTAACAGTTCACCTATTGAGAATATCGTAGGACTGTACGCTTTTCCGTTTGACCTTTCCGGTACGGATGAGGAAATCTATCTTGGAAATGTGCCTTGCGGTGTCAATGGTGCTAAGATCTCAAACACTTATAACCCTACTGTGTCAGTTGGTACGGTGGACGTTGGTGGAATCTATGAGAGCTTTCTGGACCTTGAACCTTATACAAGATTATATATCTTCCTTCCGTTTATCGGGTTGAAACAGCTTGATATTTCAAGATGCCATGGAAGAAGCTTGTCGCTGGAATATGTTCCGGATCTGGTTACAGGTATCACTTCCGCCAATATCTATATTGATGGGAAATTGGAATATGTTTTCAGTTGCCAGATGGGTATTCAGATTCCGCTCAATGCTACCAATGCCGGACAGGTTGCAGGTGGAGTTCTCTCCAACCTTGCAAGCACCGCAGTCCTTGCGGCGGCCAATATTGCTGCTGAAAACTATATCGGTGCTGTGGGCGTTATTGCCGGCGGCGGTATTGCGGCGGCTACGGCTAAGGTCACTACTGAGACTTCAGGAGCTCAGTCCGCTAATTGCTGGAGCAAGATGCCACGGACTGCCTTCCTTCTATATGACCGCCCTGTATATCAGAATTTGGCCATGTTTAATCACACTTATGGGCGAATGTGTAATTTGTCGAAACAGCTGGGAAGCTTGAAGGGCTTCACCCAGGTTAGCAATATAGACCTCTCCGGTATCCAGATCGCAACAAAACAGGAAGCGGATGAGATCAGAGATCTTTTAAGAGAAGGAGTGTGGTTATAAATGAGTGATATTTTGAAATGTGCTTACGAGCTTATCAATAATGGATTGTTCCCTATAGTGGCTTGTGTGGCAGTAGCTTGGTATTTTAATAAGGTAAATGATTCCTATAGAGGGGATATCAAGGACCTGAACCGCCAGCAAGTGAAGAGCATGGACGCTGTGACAAAGGCTATCAATGATAATACGCTGGTTATTCAACAGCTATTAGATAAGGAGGATAAAGAAGATGAAGGTAACAACTAAGATTTCACCAAACCATAATACAGGACGTTCCGGGTGTGCAATCACCCGGATCACCCCTCATTGTATTGTGGGTCAGGTATCAGCGGAAGAGTGTGCAAGATGGTTTTCGGATCCAAAGCGGCAAGCTTCGGCCAATTATATCATTGGTAAGGACGGAGAGGTTGTCTATAATGTGCTGGAAACGGATAGAGCATGGACTTCTTCCAGCAAAGAAAATGATGATAGAGCAATCACCATTGAATGTGCTTCAGACACAAAACCGCCATATGCTTTCAATGATAAGGTATATGAGACATTGATTGAGCTGACCGCTGATATCATCAAGCGGAATGGAAGAAAGAGACTGAAGTGGATTCCTACTAAGAATGATGCACTCAATTATAAGGTTCCTGATGATGAAATGATCATCACACTTCACCGCTGGTTTGCGGCTAGGGAGTGCCCGGGGGATTGGCTTGTTGACCATATGGGTGATTATGTGGCCAGAGTCAATGCTAAGTTGTCAGGCAATTCTCAGGCAAGTTCCGGGCAAGTGTCGGACAATGTAGGGACAATGTACTACGTTCAGTGTGGAGCCTTTAAAAATAAAGCCAACGCTGAAAAGCTGGTGAAGGACCTCAAGGCCAAGGGCTTTGATGCAATTATTAAGGAGTAGCCTATGAGTAAGATACCAATGCCGGGAATGTTTGATATCAAGCCTTATCTGGATAAGTATGACCCTCAATGGGTTATCGTATATGGACCGCGTGCCAATGGTAAGAGCTGGAGCGTAAAGAAGAACGTTATCGAGAGATTTCAGGAAACAGGCGAGGAGTTCATGTATGTTCGCCGGTATGATCAGGATTTGAAGAGTAAGGCTGCAGCAAGATACTTCTCAGACTTCGTGCAGGAAGGCGGGCTTAAGAAGGCCAGCAAGGGCAAGTATAAGGATATCAAGGCTTACTCTTCTGAGTATATCATGGTTCCGACTGACGAGAGTGCTCCTAAGGAAGTGTGTGGATATTATATCCCACTATCTACTTCTGAAGAGCGTCTGAAGTCCCAAGCATTCCCGAATGTTGGTACAATCATATTCGAGGAGTTCCTGACTCACCGGCTATATCTTCCGGATGAGTTCTCAATCTTGATGAACCTTGTTTCAGGCGTGTTCAGACATAGAAAAGGCAGGATAATCCTGATCGGTAATACAATCTCCCCGGTGTGTCCTCTATTTGAGGAGCTAGGTGTTGATGATGTAACCAGCATGGCACCCGGATCACACAAGCTGTATCATAAGACCAACCAGAACGGTGAACAGGTCAACATTCTTTTGATCCATGCCCCGCAGGGCAAGATAAACACCGATATACCTACTTCCATGATCTTCGGCCGGCCAGGTAATATGATACTTTCCGGAGAATGGGATATTGCTGAATATCCTAGAAGGCCAAAGGGGGAGTATGAAACCCATTATGAAATAGGGCTTAATTTCCCTCAATACTCATTTATTCTGCAGATGCAGACCAGCGAGGAACAGGAAACGCCTATACTCTTCGTATATCCTAACAAGCATGGACGGAAGCTGGATCGTGTGCTGCAAGATGAAATCTCTCCGGATCCAATGATCACAAGGGAACTCCGGGATGATATCCGGGTGGAACCAATGATCCATAACCTCTGGAAGTCAGGGAAGGTGTTCTATGCAAATGATCTATGCGGTAATATGTTCAACACCAGCCTATTGAATTCCCAAGTGGCACTATGATATAATATGAACATATCCTCCTCAAGGGTATGTGATTGTTGACAGACCTCATGGCCACCCCACAATACTCGGCCATGAGGTCACTTTTTTACAATTCTATTTTCTTTACATTCCCCCATTTCTTTACATTTGCACCCTGGGCATGGGTGCTATTTTTGTGCAATTTGCACAAATTGTGTGATATTTCACTTGGTTGGTGGAAAGTGGGCGATATCACATTTTCCGAACCGAAAAAATGTTCGATTCTGGAG
>Ga0326511_10003018_pt1 | contig 13595 bp, 12 predicted proteins | sample 0_2496_0518_D_FD_203701 | JGI IMG/M metagenome (GOLD analysis project Ga0326511, IMG submission 203701) | Bovine rumen microbial communities from UC Davis, California, United States - 0_2496_0518 | ecosystem: Host-associated > Mammals > Digestive system > Stomach > Rumen | place: USA... | reverse complement strand
CAGGCTGAATTTTGACAAAGGCCTGACCGCCGTTGTGGGACCGAACGGAAGCGGAAAAAGTAATATCGGCGATGCTGTCCGCTGGGTGCTTGGGGAACAGTCTACCAAAATGCTCCGCGGAAATAAAATGGAAGATGTTATTTTTTCCGGTACGGTCGGCAGAAAACCAACCGGTTTCGCCGCTGTCACGCTCGTGATTGATAATTCTGAAAATCGTTTTGAAGGGTGCGGCGATGAGGTCAGTATTACACGGAAACTCTATCGCAGCGGTGACAGTGAATACAGAATCAATGGAAAAGCCGTGAGACTGAAAGATATTAATGAACTGTTCATGGATACCGGTCTCGGCCGGGATGGCTATTCCATCATCGGACAGGGCAGAATTGCCGAAATCGTAGGCGCAAAAAGCACCGAACGCCGCGAAATTTTCGAGGAGGCCGCCGGAATCTCCAAATTTCGCTACCGCAAAACCGAAGCCGAACGGAAACTCGCTCAGACACAGGAAAAAATGGAGCGCGTACAGGATATTTTTCAGGAACTCGAAAGCCGTATCGAACCGCTGAGAATCCAGGCGCAGAAAGCTGAGAAATATCTCATTCTGGCCAAAGAGGAAAAACAGCTCGAAGTCTCTGTCTGGGTGGCACAGCTCGAAGAATTGCAGACGAAATTAAAATCCGCCGCGGATGAACTGCTCACCCGGCAGACGGAATATGAAAACGCCGAAAGACGAATTCAGAGAGAAGATGATAAAATTCAGGATTGTTATCAGAAAATGCAGGAATATTCCATTCTTGCTGATGAAGCTCATGCACAGGTCAGACAGCTCCGCTCACAGGCCGAACAGGCACAGACACAGATTGCCGTCTGGAAAAATGATGTGGTTCATCATCAGGAAGCATTGAAACTTCTGGAATCGCGCCATGAACAGGATTTACAGGAACATGAACGGCTGATTTCAGGCTGTCATCAGGCGGAACAGCATCTGCACGATGTCCAGAAACTCTGCAATGAGATGCAGAGCCGTCTCGAAGAGGCCGGAACACAGCTCAGAACCGCGGATACGCTCCGGCATCAGGAAGAACAGGCCTCCCGTCAGGCTGAAGAAACATTGACCCGTCTGTCTCTCGATAAGAGTGAATTAGGATTCTCTGTCCGGAGTGCCGAAGAGAAAGTCACACGCCTTCAGCAGGAACTCACAGCAACAGAAACAGGCCTTTCCGAGATGCGGACGGAATTGCAAGCCGCCGAAACCCGGCATCAGGAAGCTGTTTCACGCATGAATCAGGCCTCCCGGCAGGCCGGAGAACAAAAAGTCCGGACTCAGGCCGCGCAAGAAGAATTACAGAAAATTTCAGCTCAGAAACAACAAGCCGAAGAAGCACTCCGGCAGATTGGCTTTCAGCTCCAGGAAAAGAAACAACGACACAGGATTCTGACCGATTTAGAAAATCATATGGAAGGATTTTCCGGAAGTGTCAAATCCATCATGAAAGCCGTCTCACAGGGGAAACTCTCCGGCATTTCGGGGAGTGTGGCACAGCTGATTCAGGTCAGTCATGTCTATGGAACGGCCATTGAAACAGCACTCGGAGCGAGTGTTCAGCATATTATCGTTGAGGATGAAAATGCCGCCAAGGCCGGAATGTATTTTCTCCGGGACAATCGCGCCGGACGGGCGACATTTCTCCCATTGACGACCATCAAGGCCAGATATGTCAGTATGCAGGATTTGCAGGAATTTTCCGGAATGTCGGGTTTTGTCGCTGTAGCAAGTGATTTGGTCACATGTGATGAGGAATACAGACAGGTTGCGGAAAATCTGCTCGGGAGGATTCTCATTGCCGAAACGGTTGATACCGCCGCCGGAATTGCCCGGCAGTGCGGCTATCGGTATCGGGTTGTCACAATGGATGGACAGGTCATCAATGCCGGAGGGTCATTCACGGGCGGTTCCGTTCAGAAGACGGGCGGTATGCTCACGAGAAAAACAGAACTGAATGCTTTGCAGACAGAAATTCAGCATCTTGCCTTACAGTGTCAGGAGGCCGAACAGAATGCCCGTCAAAAGGCGGATATGTTCGCCGAACGAAAGAAATATCTTGCATCAGAAACAGAAACATTTTCCGGTTTGCAGGAAACATTTCTCAGGATGCAGACCGAGGCTGAACGTCTGTCTTTCCCATTGGAACAGCTGAAGACCAAATGCCGGGAACTATCTCAGCAAAGAGAACGGCTCAAATCGGAGTCTGTCCGCGCGGAGCATTCTGTCATTCAGGCAAGACAGGCCTATGATGATAAACTCACAGAAATCTCACAGGCTGAAGAACAAATTTCCGTCATGCGTGAAAAGCAGAGTCAGGCGAAACAGGAATATGAAACATTATCAGGAATTTATAATGATTTGAAAATTTCCCTTGTGCAGGATGAAAAAGACCGCGAGGCCGCAGAAACGGCACTCCGTCAAGCGCAGGAAGCGTTCCGCAATGCCGAAGAACGGGAACAGAATTATCTCACTGAAACAAAGAACAGCCAGAATCTGATTGCCGAGAAACAGACTGCCATCCATGAACAGGAGGCCGCTCTTTCCGGAACGGAACGGGACATCTCCGAAGCGGAACAGAATGCTAAAAAGGCCACTCAACAGCATGATGAACTGAATATCCAGGCGCGTCAGCTCCAATCCGGACTGAATACCTATTACGCCGATAAGGAAAAACTCTCAGCCGAAATGACCCGGCTGTCAGAGAAGCATCATCAGATACAGTCGGAATATGACAGAATCATTGAAAAACTGCTCGAAGTTTATGAAATGACCCGCTCCGAAGCACAGGAATCAGCACTGCCCATTCCTGATATGGCCGCTGCGAAGAAACGTCTTGCCGAACTCAAACAGAAAATCCGTGCATTAGGGAGCGTGAATCTCGATGCCGTCAGCGAATATGAAGATGTTTCCACGCGGTATCAGCTGTATTCCAAAGAAATTGCCGACATCCGGAAAGCAAAGCAGGAACTGGAAAAAATCATTCAGAATCTGACCTCCGAGATGTGCCGGATTTTTTCGGAAAGTTTCCGGATAATCAATCAGAATTTCAAGGAAATTTTTCAGGATTTATTCGGGGGCGGCCGTGCAGAGCTGATTCTGACAGAGCCGGAACAGGTTCTGACATCCGGCATTGAAATCAGTGTAGCACCGCCGGGAAAAGTCATCAAGAATCTGATTTCTCTGTCCGGCGGAGAACAGTCTTTCGTGGCGATTGCGATTTATTTCGCGATTCTGAAATTAAGGCCTGCGCCGTTCTGTATTCTCGATGAGATTGATGCCGCTCTGGATGAGGCCAATGTCCGCAAATATGCCCGGTATCTGAAGAAATTTACAGAGCATACGCAGTTTGTACTTGTCACCCATAGGCGGAGCGCGATGGAAGAAGCCAATATTCTTTATGGCGTGACGATGCAGGAAGACGGCATTTCCCGGCTGCTGAAACTCGAACAGCCGGAGGAAGTTCCGGAAGAATATCAGAAATAATTATATTATTAATAATAAGGAGGCATTTATGGGATTTTTTTCTAAAATCAAAGAGGGACTCCACAAAACCCGTGATGCAGTCACACAAAGAATCCAGCAGCTTCTGAATTCGTTCACCAAGATTGATGAGGATTTATTTGAACAGCTCGAAGAAACCATGATTATGAGTGATATGGGCGTTGAAACCTCTGTTGAAATCTGTGAAAGACTCCGGAAACTCGTCAAGGAACGCGGTGTGAAAGACCCCAAGCAAATCATGAATCTGATTGAAGAAATCATCAGCGACATGATGGGGGAAGAAACTGAGCTGAATCTCTCGACAAAGCCATCTGTCATTATGGTTATCGGCGTGAATGGTGCCGGAAAGACGACCACTATCGGGAAGATGTGCTATCAATTCAAAAATGAGGGCAAAAAAGTTCTCGTAGCGGCGGCGGATACGTTCCGTGCGGCGGCTATTGAACAGCTCGAAGTCTGGACAGAACGCGCCGGAGTGGATATTGTCAAACATGCTGAGGGCAGTGACCCGGCGGCAGTTGTCTATGATGCGATGGATGCCGCTATTGCCAGAGACTGTGATATTCTCATTGTTGATACTGCCGGACGTTTGCAGAATAAGAAAAATCTCATGAATGAACTTGCCAAAATCAACAGGATTCTCTCACAGAAAGCAGAGGGATGTGCTGTTGAGATTCTGCTTGTCCTGGATGCAACAACCGGACAGAATGCCGTAAATCAGGCGAAATTATTCAATGAGGCGGCGCATATTACGGGAATTGTCCTGACCAAGCTTGACGGAACAGCCAAGGGCGGTATTGTGGTTTCTATCAAGAATGAGCTGGGCATTCCGGTGAAGCTCGTAGGTGTCGGCGAAAAGATTGAAGATTTGCAGGCATTCAATAATAAGGATTTTGTCCGTGCGCTGTTTGACCATTCGGATGATGCCGAAATCGAGGAAACAGCTCTGGAGGAAACACCTGCCGAAGAGATTGCTGAAACAGAACCTGTCGAGGAAGTTTCAGAGCCAGAACCTGCCGAGGAAGTTTCAGAGCCGGAACCTGCCGAGGAAGTTTCAGAGCCGGAACCTGCCGAGGAAGTTTCAGAGCCGGAACCTGCCGAGGAAGTTTCAGAGCCGGAACCCATCGAGGAAGTTTCGGAACCGGAACCCGAAGAAGAAAAGAAAAAGCCTTTCTCCTGGTTATTCATGGAGATTGGCGGTTCTAAGAAAAAAAATGCTGTTCCCGAAGAAACTCCCGATACTCCGGAAGAAACTGCACCCGATGAATCCGTGACAGAGGATTCCACTGAAACATCAGAAGAAGCATCTGCTGAAGAACCCCAGGAAAAAGCAAAGCCGTTCTCATGGCTTTTCGGCAGAAAAAAAGAAAAAAAGAAAAAGGAGGAGTAATTCTATGAAATTTGTGATGGCTACCAATAATCTTAATAAATTAAGAGAAGCAAAGGAAATTTTCGGCTCTCTGGGAATTGAAGTCATTTCTCAGAAAGAAGCAGGCGTTTCCATCGAACCGGAGGAAAATGGCGAAACATTCGCAGAAAATGCCCTCATCAAAGCCAGGGCAGTCTATGAATTAGTGAAACTGCCCGTCATTGCAGATGACAGTGGTCTTTGTGTTGATGCGCTCAACGGTGCGCCTGGTGTCTATTCGGCAAGGTACGCCCCCGAAAATGAACGCTGTGAAAAACTGCTCAGAAATCTCCAATCTGTCCCCGCCGGACAGAGAACCGCTCAGTTCGTGACAGTTATCGCCTTTATTGATGCAAATGGTACGGAAACTATCTGTGAGGGCATCTGCCGCGGCGTAATTGGATTTGAAAAGCGCGGAACCAATGGGTTCGGCTATGACCCGGTATTCATGTACGGGGATAAATCCTTTGCGGAACTCACTCCCGAGGAAAAAAATGCCGTCAGCCATCGCGGCGCGGCACTCCGGAAATTGTATGAAATACTCAAGAATCAGTATCAGGAGGGATAATCATGCTCACCAGCAAACAAAGAGCCTATCTCAGAGGCCTGGCCTCTAACTATGAGACCATTTTTCAGATTGGCAAAGGCGGTATTTCTGAAAATTTAATTCAGCAGGTCAATGATGCACTCCGTAAACGGGAGTTAATCAAGCTCCGGGTTCTGGATAATTCTGAATTCTCATCCCGGGAAGCCGCCGATATGCTCGCCGAACAGACAAAATCTGATGTTGTTCAGGTTATCGGGAGTCGGTTTGTCCTGTTCAGGCGCAATCCCCAAGACCCTGTCATTGATTTAAAGGCGGCCAGATAATGCGGAAAATCGGCATATTCGGAGGGAGTTTCAATCCCCCTCACCTGGGGCATCTGCATCTTGCGGAAACTGTCCATGATGCACTCGGCCTGGATGAAGTCCTGCTGATTCCGGCCAGGAAACCGCCTCATAAATCAGATAAGGATTATGCACCCGAAAATCACAGATTAGCGATGTGCCGGCTGTTCGCGCAAAGTCATGACTGGATGAAAGTGGAAGAATTTGAACTGCATCAGAAACAAGTCAGTTACACATACTATACTGTGAATTATCTCAAAGAAGTTTATCCGGAGGATGAATTATATCTTTTAATCGGCAGTGATATGCTCCTGACGTTTACGGAATGGCATCATTGGCAGGCAATTTTAAAATCTGTTTCACTGACTTGCATTGCAAGACAGGATGGTGAGTATCAGAAACTGCTTGCCTGTGCGGAGAATTTACGTCAATTTGGTAAAATCTTTTTAGTCAATACAGAAAGTTTTGCAGTATCTTCTACAAAAATCCGGCAGATGATTCAAAAAAATCAAAATTATTCTTGCTATTTGCCGGAAAAAATAGTACAATATATTATAAAGGAAAATTTATACACTGGAAGTGATTCAGATTGTATCAGATAACAGAGAAAATTTCACAGATGGAAGATTATCTCAAAGACCAGTTTCAAAAAAAGATGTTTTCGGAAAAGCGGTATCATCACTCCCGGAATGTCGCCAAGGCCGCCCTTCAGCTTGCCGAAAAATACGGCGAAGACCAGGACAGAGCCTATCTGGCCGGGCTGGTGCATGATATTTGCAAAGAGATGGATGCCTCTCAGCAGTATGCTCTGATGATGGCCGGAAATTTCAAGCCCGATTTTGCTGAGATGAATTCCAGAAAACTCTGGCATGGTATCGCAGGGGCGTACTTTTTGCAGACAAGATTTGATATTCAGGATATGGAGATTCTGAATGCAGTCAGATTTCACACGGTCGGCCGTGCCGGGATGTCTCTTCTTGAAGAGATAATTTATATTGCCGATATGATTTCCGAAGAACGGGAGTATAAAGGCGTAGACAAAATGCGCCGTCTGGCGCAGAAGAATTTGCAGTCCGCCATGCTCGAAGCCCTCCGGGATGCCATTGCCTCTGTCATGAAAAAAGAGGGACTTGTTCCGGTGTATACAATAGAGGCTTATAATTATTATACCAATCAGCTGAAGAATACACATCAGGAAAGGGGTCTCGGAGTATGAGTGACCAGAAAACGGGCAAACAGAAAAATGTGCTGACAGAGCATGAATTTGCAGTGAATCTCTGTGTCAAGCTGATTTCCATTTTCGTGACACTGGCACTGATGGCCGTGATGATTTTTCATGCGCCGATTATTTCTTATACAGCTTCTGATAATTTCAATCAGATTTCCCAGATTTCGATTACAAAATATTTCAAGACACGCAAACCCATGCAGTATATCGAGGGCAATCTCACGCCCATGAAATCCAGTCAGGTGAACGTCCGGGAAGATGTTGACAAGAGGTTCAATGACGGTCTGGATTTGAAGCAGACGATTGAGGGACAGTTCACAGTCCTGTTTCTCGGATTCGACAGCAAAGACAACGGGAGCGGAAATCTGCATGATGTCAATTATCTGATTCAATTCAATCTGCTGACGGCAAGCATGAATATTTTGCAGATTCCCCGTGACACTTATGTCCCGGATTATACGAATTCCTCAACGAATAAATTCAACAGCATTTATTCTTACGGAAATCAGAAAAAAAGCAATATTCAGCGCGTAGTGGACTGTGTGCAGGAAAGTTTCGGCGTTCCGGTGGATGCCTATGTCACGACAACCTGTGACAATGTCGCCCAAATTATTGACATTGTCGGCGGTGTGCCGATTACAATGCCCTATCCGGTCGTATTCGAGGCCGATAAAGTCATCCCCGATGGGGAGCAGGTTCTCAGCGGTGAAGAGGCCGAATGGTTCTTACGATTCCGCTACGGCTATCAGGATGGTGACATTGGCCGTGTGCAGGCGCAGAGAATCTTTATGGCGGCTGCCATGAAAAAGGCCATCAGCATGAGTACGGTACAGATTTTCAGTGCCATGAACAAAATCTATAAGCAGGAATTAATTGCAACGGATTTGAGCATGGAGGATATTAGCCGTGTGGCTGACCTGGCCGGAACTATTGATATGGCCAATGTCAATATTTTCATGCTCCCTGGTGAGGCCGCTATGGCTGATACGCAGTCTATCTGGACGATTCACAAGGCCGCCGCTCTGGATATTCTCAACAAGCATTTCCGTACACAGCAGGTTCTTCTCACAGATGAAGACAGTACTATGACAGAATATCTCGAAGAAGATGATTATCAGAGTACAGATTATGATGATATGTCTGCAAATCTCCAGGACATTGATGAGAACGGCGGCGGAAATCCTGAACTGAATAACAATTACAAAAACCGCTATGATGCGGACTATGACGAAAGAAACCAGAAAAATACTGAATCAGAATCAAAATCAATCAAGAGGTGATTTTATGACAAGTGAAGAAAAAATCAGAATTGCCGTCAAGGCTCTCGACTCCAAACGTGCCGAAGATATTCAGGTACTCAGAATCCGGGATTTGACTATCTTAGGTGATTATTTCATCATTGCAAACGGGAACAGCACCACACAGACAAAGGCACTGGCGGAGGAAGTGGAATTCCAGCTCTCTCAGCATGGTGAAGAACCGCATCATACCGAAGGCGCGAACGGCTCCAACTGGTATATCCTGGATTACAGAGATGTGATTGTCCATGTGTTCTATCAGGAAACGCGGAATTTCTACAAGCTCGAACAGCTCTGGGCAGATGCCGAAAAAGTCGATATTTCTGACATCATCATCAAAGAGGGTGAGTCCGAATGACAGAACAGGGCAAAAAAATCGTCATGGGAATCAGTGTCTATCTGATAGTCAAACAGCTCCTGAATGTTGTTCTCGGTGCGGGGGTATTTTCTATGATACTGCCTGTGCTGATTTCAGTATTCATGTATCTGAATCTGTGGCAGTATACGCATTATGCGGCGGCCGCGCTGATTGCCCTGACGGCTGTGTGGTATCTTCCGGCCAATCTCGGCGGACTGCCCGGCACATGGCTCTATCTGACGGAGGGCGTTTTCGATTTGGGCGTTGCCGCCGTCCTGATTCTCTCGCAGGATGTCAAAGCTTATTTCAACAAGACAGAATAAATCAGAAAGAAGGGTATTTTTGTGAATAAATACGATTACGCAAAAATTGAAAAGAAATGGCAGGATTATTGGGATGAACATCAGACGTTCAAAGCCGGTACGGATTATTCCAAGCCGAAATTTTATGCATTGGTAGAATTTCCCTATCCCTCCGGCCAGGGTCTGCATGTCGGCCATCCCCGGCCTTATACAGCGATGGATATTGTTTCCAGAAAAAGACGGCTCCAGGGCTATAACGTTCTGTTCCCGATGGGCTGGGATGCATTCGGCCTCCCGACAGAGAATTTCGCCATCAAGAATAAAATTCATCCGGCCATTGTCACAAAGAATAATATCGCAAGATTCAAAGGCCAGCTCAAAGGATTAGGACTGAGCTTCGACTGGGACAGGGAAGTCAATACCACTGACCCCGATTATTTCAAATGGACACAGTGGATTTTTATCCAGCTGTTCAAGCATGGTCTTGCTTATAAAAAAGAAATGGCCGTCAACTGGTGTACATCCTGCAAAGTCGTTCTTGCCAATGAGGAAGTTGTCGGCGGATGCTGTGAACGCTGCGGCGGTGAGGTCATCCGGAAAGTCAAAAGTCAGTGGATGCTCAAAATTACAGAGTATGCACAAAGACTGATTGATGATTTGAGCGAAGTCGATTATCTGGACAAAATCAAAGTCACACAAACCAACTGGATTGGCCGCTCCGAGGGTGCCGAAGTCGATTTCGAGACAACCGCCGGGGATACTCTCACAGTTTATACAACTCGTCCGGATACGCTGTTCGGTGCGACATATATGGTTATTGCCCCCGAACATCCCATGATTCAGAAATGGGCTGATAAACTCACCAATATGGATGCAATCAAGGCTTATCAGGAACAGGCCGCTAAAAAATCCGATTTCGACAGAACTGAAATGAATAAAGACAAAACAGGCGTGAAGCTTGAGGGTGTCAAGGCTGTCAATCCCGTCAATGGTGCTGAAATTCCGATTTTTATTTCTGATTATGTTCTGATGAGCTATGGAACAGGTGCTATCATGGCCGTACCTGCCCATGATGACAGAGACTGGGAATTTGCAAAAGTTTTCAATATTCCCATGATTGAAGTTGTCGCCGGGGGCAATATCGAGGAGGCCGCTTTCACAGATTGTGCTACAGGCGTGATGGTCAATTCCGGATTCCTGACAGGATTATCTGTCGAGGATGCCAAAGTCAAAATCAAGGACTGGCTCGAAGAAACCGGAAAAGGCCACAGAAAAGTGAATTATAAGCTCCGTGACTGGGTGTTCAGCCGTCAGAGATACTGGGGTGAACCGATTCCGCTCGTCAACTGCCCCAACTGCGGATGGGTTGCCATCCCTGAAGAACAACTGCCCCTGACACTCCCCGAAGTCGAAAGCTATATGCCGACAGATAATGGTGAATCACCGTTATCAACGCTCGAAAGCTTTATCAATACGACTTGTCCGTGCTGTGGCGCACCTGCAAAGCGTGAAACGGACACCATGCCTCAGTGGGCAGGTTCATCCTGGTATTTCCTGCGGTACTGCGACCCGCATAATGATAAAGCATTAGCATCCAAAGAAGCCCTCGAATACTGGATGCCCGTGGACTGGTACAACGGCGGTATGGAACATACCACACTGCATCTGCTGTATTCCCGGTTCTGGAATAAATTCCTGTATGATATTGGCTCTGTTGTTCATAAGGAACCTTATCTGAAACGGACATCCCACGGCATGATTCTCGGCGAAAATAATGAGAAAATGTCCAAATCCAAGGGGAATGTCGTCAACCCTGATGATGTTGTCCGTCAGTACGGTGCAGATACGCTCAGACTGTATGAAATGTTCATCGGCGATTTTGAAAAAACTGCCCCGTGGAGTTCTTCCAGCATCAAGGGCTGTAAGCGTTTTCTCGACAGAGTATGGGCATTACAGGAAATCCTCACTGATGGTGATACCTATCGTCCTGAACTGACTGCCAATTTCCATAAAACCATCAAGAAAGTTTCCGAAGATATTGAATCCCTGAAATTCAATACCGCCATTGCCGCCATGATGGCTCTTGTCAATGATATTTATGCATCCGGAAGCATCAATAAAGCTGAATACCGGACATTAGTCATTCTGCTCAATCCGTTTGCACCCCATCTGACGGAGGAAATCTATGAAACATGTGATTTCGGCGGTGTGCTGAATCAGCAGACCTGGCCGGAATTTGATGAGAAACTCTGCGTTGATGAGACTGTCGAAATCGTTGTCCAGATAAATGGCAAAGTCAAGACAAAACTCAATATTCCTGTGAATGCCGGAAAAGATGCTGTTCTTGCACAGGCCAAATCTGACCCCAAAATTGCCGGGGCAATTGCGGATAAAACGCTCGTAAAAGAGATTTATGTACAAAATAAGCTTGTGAATTTTGTGGTAAAATAACAAACTTTGCCCAGAAAGCAAAATCATGAAAAAATCCTATTGACAAATCATGTCTGACATGCTATAATAAGAATATGCCATTCATAAAGTAGTAAGAATGTTTGGAATGTTGTGAGTGATGACTAATTTCCGCAAGGAAATTCAGCATAACTGCCGCGGACTGGCAATTTGATACGGCTCCGGGCAGCACCTCTGAACAAAAGGAGGGAATGGGAAATGGCACAGGTAAACATCGGCAGAAATGAGTCTCTGGATGCCGCTTTGAAGCGTTTCAAGAGGTCTTGTGCAAAAGACGGTGTAATTGCTGAAGTTCGTAAAAGAGAACATTACGAGAAACCTTCGGTAAAGCGCAAGAAAAAGTCTGAAGCTGCCCGCAAGCGTAAGTATTGATAGCATGACTATGAAATGCAAGGGTGTACACAGTACGCCCTTGTTTTTTCAGGCCGGAGGTGAAAAGTTTGTTTGGATTCACAAAGGCGGCAAAGTCCGTCTGCGATATTACGCCGGAACTTCTGAAAGAAATGCATGTCAGGGGTCTTCTCCTCGATATTGATAATACACTGACTACACATGATAATCCCGTCCCGGCTCCCGGCGTTTTAGAATGGATTGCTGAAATGAAACAGGCCGGTATCAGAATGCGGTTAGTTTCCAATAATCATCCGCCGCGTGTAGAGCCGTTTGCGGAACTGTTGGGCATTCCGTGCGTGTGCGAAAGCAAGAAGCCTCTCAGCAAGGGCTTTTTGCAGGCCATGAATGAAATGCAGCTTCCCCGGGAACAGCTCTGTGTCGTTGGCGACCAGATTTATACTGATATTCTCGGTGCAAACTGGTTTCATGTCAAAAGCATCTACGTCCGGCCGATGGAGTTTGAAAAAACATTGTTTTTTAAATTCAAGCGTACTGCCGAAATTCCGTTTCTCCCGGAACAAAGTGAGTATATTCCAAGAAAGAAGTGAGAACTTGAACAGAAAAATTTTAATCATGCATGGCCCCAATCTGAATTTATTGGGCGAACGGGAACCCGGTATCTATGGAGATACCAATTTTGAATCCGTCAATCAGCATCTTGTTGATTATGCCCAAGGTCTGGGGATGAATGCAGAGATATTCCAGTCCAATCATGAGGGCGCACTCATTGATAAGCTCCATGAAGCAAGAAAGGAAGTTCAGGGCATTGTCCTGAATGCCGGGGCGTATACGCATTACAGCTATGCCATTGCGGATGCTATCAAGGCGATTAAGATTCCGGTGATTGAAGTCCATATCAGCAATATTTTTGCCCGTGATGAATTCCGGTCAAAATCCGTGATTGCTCCGGTATGCGCCGGAAGTATTTCAGGATTCGGCTTATTGAGCTATGATTTGGCTGTCAGGGCATTGTCGGAGATGATACAATCATGAAACACAGAATTGAAAGATTAGTCAGTCTTATCGGAAACAAGGCCGACTGCGCCTTGATTACGGATGATATTAACAGACGATACCTCACGGGGATGAAATCTTCAGCCGGATATGTGCTAATCTTCCCGGAACAGAGTTATTTGCTGATTGATTTCAGATATATCGAAAAAGCCCGCGAAGTTGTCAAGCACTGCGAGGTCATTGAACAGAAAGGACCACTGTTTGAACAGTTTTCAGCATTGTTCAAAAAGCACAATGCGCGGACGATTGCTGTCGAGGCACAGAGTCTCACACTCCAGAGAATGAATACGCTCCGGAACGGCATGAAACAGTATGAATTTCTGGATGATAATACGCTCAGTCAGGCTCTGTATGACCTGAGAACCGTCAAAACGCCTGATGAACTCGAAAAAATCGAAGCCGCCCAGAGAATCGCTGAAGATGCCCTGGATGCACTTCTTCAGAAACTCCATGCCGGAATGACGGAAAAAGAAGTTGCTCTCGAACTGGATTTCTATATGAGACGGCACGGCGCAGAGGACTTGTCTTTCGAGACCATCGCTCTCACAGGGGCGCACACATCCATGCCCCACGGTGTGCCGGATGACAGAGAAATCAAGCAGGGGGATTTCGTGCTGATGGATTTCGGTGCCGTAGTGGACGGCTATCACAGCGATATGACAAGAACCGTATGTATTGGCCAGCCTTCGCAGG
>Ga0326511_10003017_pt1 | contig 13605 bp, 8 predicted proteins | sample 0_2496_0518_D_FD_203701 | JGI IMG/M metagenome (GOLD analysis project Ga0326511, IMG submission 203701) | Bovine rumen microbial communities from UC Davis, California, United States - 0_2496_0518 | ecosystem: Host-associated > Mammals > Digestive system > Stomach > Rumen | place: USA: California... | reverse complement strand
CAACGAGTTAATTCGTATAAGTGCAAATTCACTGAAATTGGTCGCCAATTTCAGTGAATTTGCTATCTAATTTCAGTGAATTTACTGTGAAGTGTCAGTCAGACCAGCGGTGGTCTTTGGGGAAGGGCTGTCCGCCCCAGGCTTTGACTTGTGTCCAGGGTTGCGGGGCATCAGTCCAGAAGGGATGCAATGTAGTTGTTGACGAACTGAGGCAGTTCACTGTTCGCGCAGAACGGGTCTTCCATCGGCAGACGGACCTCCACACGATGCTTCACCGTGTTATACCTCAGATAGACATGGTCGCTGAGGAACGCTTTGATTTCCCCCACCGTGGCATATACCTCACGCCAGTTGGGCTTGTGCTCCTTAGCCTCGCCGTCATCGGCTGATTTTTTCTTACTCATTGCACACTATTAACTATTCCCTAAAAAAGCCACTCCATCCAGGCTTGCAGATAGCAGAAAGGCAGACTGTGGCACCTGTCATCGCCTTCTTCACCTGTTCCACCCTACATACGTCTAGTGCAGCTACGAGACTGCCTACGCCATGCTCAATCGTTGTTTTCAAATTCTCCAAATTCATAGCTTTGTTACTTTTTAAATCTGGGACAAAGATAGAAAAATAAACCGAATACTGTTTCATCAACTTGTAAACTCTTGTAAACTCAGTGAGGCAAAAACTGTTTATATCGATAGAATAATGTCTTGATGCTGGCTTCGCTTCCCAGATTAGTGTATCGAGCCAAGAAGGAGATAAGTTCCTGATTGTCCATCCCGATTCCCCCCTTGGCATAAATATCAAGGAAAGCCTTATAGATATCCTTTTTATGGACGCGGCTGAAGTCGAAGTGAAGTTCCAGATAAGCATTATTCCCTTCTGCGTCAACGTCACCGATTTTTGCCAGGCCACATTCAAGCAGGCCTTTGGCAATCATCTTCTGTCCTGTATTGTCTGCAGGCTCTATTACAATTCTCATTTCATCATTGTTATTAAGTTTGACATGAAATGAGGCGCCTCGATGCTGCTCCATCCTTTTCAGCCAGCCAGAAAGAAACAACACCACACCCCCGATTCTCGAGATTGCGAGCACAAAGGTATAGTGAAAATGCACAATACTAAAGGATTTAGTCATGCATAAAGTGTGCAAAAAACATGTGTTTTCAGATTATAAGTTATTACAGATGGTACGGATAGAATCTTCGTCAGCAAGATTGGTGAACTCCTTCAAGTATTTGGCTAATCCCGTTTTCTTCATCTGTAAACATAGGAGGATTTCACCCCATAAAGCATAAACGTCCGTTTTGTAGTAACTGTCAAAGTCGAAGGTATAGTGGCTCATATCCTCGAAACTGTCTCTGAGGCGGTATTTTTCCATTTTTATAAGGAGCGCCCACAGTTTTCTTTCTGAACCAGGCAGCGCATATTGCATAAGGTAATGGTTGACTATGGGAATGGTAGGGCGATGAGCAAACTGGTCCTTCAGAAAGTCTTTCATCCGTTGTTCGTGTTCAAATACAGCTTGCTCTATATAGATCCTATCAGCATAGTGCTTAAGGACAATACGGGCAATACGATACAACAAACGGCTCAATGCAATAAAAGGATGAAGTTAAACAAATAATTTAAAGAAAGTGTTCATATAAGAAAAGAGGCGTGTGACAATCGTAGATACAGCATCCCCAAGGGATACCTGCAAAAGAAGCCCATTACAAATGCTGTAAACCACCAATGCCCACGCCCCAAACGGGGTGTGAGCTGGCAGCCTTCAGTCTTGTAAAGTTCTTCTTTAGTACTTGCAGGTATTTATGGGGAACTTAAGAAACTGTCGGGCTCTCTTTTCTTATATGAATCGCTGTTCGTGCGTGCAAAGGTAATTCAAATCCTCCACACTTGCAAAATTTTCCTTCATTTTTTTGCATACCGTTTTGCTTTTGTATTATCTTTTTATTAGATTTCTGACAAATAGACAGCCAGGCGCTGACGCTCCAGATGCCTGACTGCCTAAAAAACACTACTAACTAATTAACCTTAAACCAAATGTATGAACCTAAATTGCTATTTTGAAACTTCAATAATGCTGATGGCATAACCACCACCTGGTGCAGCTGTGAGTTTCATGGATGACTTAGCCGTAACAGTACTCTGCTTAATCGTGTAAGCCTGCGGATTGGTCTTGTAGTGGGCATCCTTGGCATCGGCATAGACGGTGGCAATGTACTTCTTGCCTGGGTCGAGGAAATCAAACTTTACCATAGAAGTATGACCATGCTCACTGGCAGTGCAACCCACGAACCAATTATTGGTGCCCTTGGCCTTACGGGCGGCTACGATATAGCGGCCTGGTTCCGCTTCGAGATAACGAGAGTCATCCCAGTCCACCGCCACGTCCTTGATAAACTGGAAGGCGTCCATGTGCTCCTCGTAGTGCTCTATCATGTCGGCAGCCATCTGCAGCGGACTGTACATCGTGACATAGAGAGCCAGCTGACGGGCGAGCGTCGAGTTGACGTGGTTGGGATTCTTGGGATTGTTCTTCGACATGTCCATCTCGAAGATGCCTGGTGTATAGTCCATCGGGCCGCCCTGCAAGCGGGTGAAGGGCAGAATCGTCGTATGGAAAGGCTTACTGCCGTTGGTAGCCTCGTACTCAGTGCCACGTGCGGCTTCATTGCCAATCAGGTTGGGCCAAGTGCGACAGAGTCCTGTCGGACGTACGGCCTCGTGGGCGTTTACCATGATATGGTGCTTGGCAGCCTGTTTCAGGGCATAGAGGTAGTGGTTGTTCATCCACTGTCCGTAGTGATACTCACCACGCGGGATGATATTTCCTACATAACCGCTCTTCACGGCGGTATAGCCATATTTGTTCATCAACTGATAGGCAGCTTCCATGTGGCGCTCGTAATTGCGGATGGAAGCAGAGGTCTCGTGGTGCATCTGCAGGCTGACACCCTTGGAGTGGGCATAGTCGTTGAGTGCCTTGATGTCGAAGTCGGGATAGGGTGTCTGAAAGTCGAACACATAGTCCTTCGACATGCCGAACCAGTCCTCCCAGCCAACGTTCCAACCCTCGACGAGCACTTGGTCGAAGCCGTGCTTGGCGGCGAAGTCGATGTAGCGGCGCACGTTCTCGTTGTTGGCAGCATGCTGTCCGTGGGGCTTCACTTTCGAGTAGTCGGTCTCACCGAGATGAATCGAGGGCAGCTCGCTGGTGTACGACCACTGCTTCTTGCCGTTGATCATCTCCCACCATACGCCGACGTACTTCACGGGCTTGATCCAGCTGGTGTCCTCCAGCTTGCAAGGCTCATTAAGGTTCAGGATGAGGTTCGAGGCGAGGATGTCGCGGGCATCGTCGCTCACCATGATGGTGCGCCAGGGCGTCTGACAAGGCGTCTGCATATGGGCCATGTTGCCCTGAGCGTCGGGAGTGAGCCACGACTCAAAAACCATGTTCTTGTCGTCCAGGTTCAGGTGCATGCAGGAGTAGTCGATGAGTGCTGCCTCGTGGAGGTTGACGTAGAGTCCATCAGCGGTCTTCATCTGGAGCGAAGTCTGCACGCCGGTCTCGGAGAATGGTGTCTGCGAGGCATTGGGCGTGATGGCCTCCTTCATGTGGCTGCGGATCTCGGAGAGACGGGTCTCCATGTAGTCATACTCCTGTGTGTCGTAGTCACCGGGAATCCACCAGGCGGTGTGGTCGCCCGTCATCGCAAACTGTGTATGCTCAGCCTTGACCACGAAATAGGGCAGGTATTTCTGCTGGGGAAATTCGTAACGGAAGCCGACACCGTCGTCATAGACACGGAAACGGAGGTTCATGAAACGTCCGTTCGAGTGCTTCTCCATCTCGATGAACAATTCGTTGTAGTGGTTGCGTATGTCGCGTGTCTCACCCCACACGGGCTGCCACGTCTCATCGAAAGTAGTGGTGGAGGTGCGGTTGATGCGGAACTGGTCCATCAGCGAGTTCTGTTCGGCGAGCTCGATGCCCAGCGTGCTGGGCTTGATCACTTCGCGCCCCTTGTAAGTCACCTGATAGTAAGGTGTGCCCTGAGCGTTCAGATCGACGTTTACAACGATGTTCCCATTGGGAGACTTTTGCTCGATGGCATTAGCGGTCAGAGCCATCATCATGGCCATAGTGGCGATAAATATCTTCTTCATATTATGCTATTATTTTTCGATTACAATCATGGTCCAGTATTTCAGCGAGGGAAGGGTAAAGTTCACGTAATTGCCGTCCTGGCGGAAGTTCAGTTCCTGGGGAGCACCGCCGAGGTAGTCGGGAGAAGCCACCCACAGCTTCCTGACATCCGATGCCCTCATGCGAAGAGGCAAATTGCTCAGGGCCTGTGCCTCAGGCATATCGCCCTGCTCGTCGCGCCAACTGAGGCTGTTGGCCTGCAGGAAGTTCAGCAGATGCACCACCTGACGGCTGCCCACGGTCTTGCTATAGGTGGTGACGGTCTGGAGCTTTGGAGGCCAGGCGACGATGGCTACGGAACTGTTGCCCGATGCCATTTCGGCTGTTGTCTCGTTGCCACCGTCGCGCAACAAGTTCTGATAGGCCACGAGAAAATCATAGTAGCTGACGATGGCCGTCTGCAGCTCACTGCTCATCTTCAGATTGCTGTTGGGGAAGTACTCATGGCTGAGCATGTGGCCGTCGCCAAGTTCGAGGTGAGCACCGCCCAAAGCGAAAATCACGGCATCGGTGAGCAGGATGCCTGACGTATTGAACGTACCGGCAGATCCCGACTTTCCGTAGTTCATATAGGCAGCGATGATGCTGTTCTTGCCTCCCGAATAGTCACGGTTCTTCGAGATGACCTCGTGGATATCGCTGAACTGCGACTCACCGCCCCACATCTCTGTGTACATGAAGTCGGTGTTGCCCGTCTGCCCGATCTGGTCGGCTCCATAGCCCGACACGGCATTCATCACCAGTCGCTTGTCGGCATGTCGGCTCTTCATGGTATTGATAAATGCTCCCAGGCCGTGCGTCAGGTTTAGCTCACTGCCGTAATAGTCATAAACGGTGCCCCTACTGCCCAGCTGGTCAATATGGAAACCGTCGAAGTCGAAGTTGGCATACACGTCGTCATTGCGTTCGGCCAGATAGTCTTGCCATTCTGTGTTTGCAGGGTCAACCAGATAGATGTCGCCCTTCCAGCCTGAAGGCAGTGAGTGCTTGTCGCGTGTATGGTTGACGTTTGTAAAGATGCCCCACTTGTCGCTGACGCCATCCTGGGCGGCATCGTCGAGCACACCATAGCAGAGATTATAGAACATGGCCTTCATACCGTAGCCGTGCTGTTGGGCGATATAATCCTTTACCACACTTGTAAGCACCTCGCGGTTAGCGATGTCGGTATAGCTCTCCAGCAGTTCGGTGCGAGTGCCACCGAGGGGCCACTGGTGCTTATAGTGCCAGTCGTAGAACTGCACACCGTTGATATGGCAGCGATTTAGAAAGGCCATCTCGCTGGCGATGACATCCGAAGTCTTGCTGCCGTCGAAGGAGGCCACGAAACCGTAGCGGGGGAATCGGGCCCAGTCGGTAGAGACATCAACACCGACAGTACCATAGACTGTCTCAGCAGAGCCGTTGCCGGTATAGACATCTACCATATAGCCTGTGTAGTCAGCCTGCGGAGCCGTCCACGTCCAGGAGGAGCTGCTGAGCGATTCCTCGCCCACCACCTCATTGCCCTGACGGTAGCGCACCCAGGCACCGGAGGGCAATGTGCCCTCCGCGCTGAATCGGATGCTCTCGCCCGGCTTGTAGAGTACCTTGTCGGTAGAGATGTTGAGTGACAGTTGTGCCGTCGTGCTGACCACGGGCGAAAGGATCTCTGTTGGTACAGTGCCCATGGTGTCGTCATCGGAGCTGCATGAGAAAAGCAGCGGGGCAGCGAGTGCTAATAATATGCTGTTCATTTTCATTGTTGCGCTTTGTATTTATTGTTTAACGATAGAGATGGTTTCTTCGAGTTGGTTCACTGTGATGGTGTAGGTGCCTGCCGACATGATGCGCCACTTGTTGTCGATGTCGCCGATGTTGACGTCGAGATACTGGTTCTTCAGATAGTCGTCGCTCTTGTTGACAAACAGGGCATGTTCCGTCTGGCCGGTAGGCTCCACGCCGTTGCCGTAGGCATTCATCAGCCAGGCACCGTTCCAGTCGCTCTGCTTGTCGCACGAGAACTTCAGTTCGCCGGTGTTGAGCGAGCCTGTCCAGGTGAAGACGAAGGGGTCATCGGTAGCTGTCATGGCGGTGGCATTGCCGAGATCCCAACCGCAGGGTGCAGCGTCGCCCACCAGATAGACCATCTCGTAAGGTGTGAACTCACGCATCATCATGCGCTCACGGTCGGAACGGATGTCGACACATATCTTATAGGCCTTGCCGGTCTCACTATCGTTGAGGAACCACTTGTTGTCGGGGTCGTAGCCAGCGATGAACGCCATAGCGGTATCGGTGTAAGGCGCATTGGCCTGTGCTGCCTTCAGCATATTTTCCCAAGCACCCTCGGAAGTGCCGAACTTGAATTCGCCGCCGTTGCCCTGCTCAAAATAGCGGCCATAGCGGAAGAGGAACGGGTCGAGCGGGTCGCGCTGCATCTTGACGAAGCCCCAGCCCGTCGGGTTGCCTACAAAGTAGAGGTTGTCGAAACGAGGTGCCTCGCCGTCGGTCTGGATATAGGAAATTTCGCGGGTCAGTAGGTTGACAGTCACCTGATAGAAGTGCTCGTCGGTAATCTGCCACTGCTCGTCGGGCTCGTCGAAGCTGCTGCGTAGCACGAGCTTGCCTTCAGCATCCTTGTTATAGGATGGTATCCACTCGCCGAGCGTGGTGAGGAACTTGAAGTTGCCATTGCGGAGGTTGCCCTCCCAGGTGAACTGACCGTTGTCGGTGCGCTTCATCTCAGTGGCATGGGCGGCATCCCAGCCATTTGGCGTGGCATCGCCCACCAGATAGAGGGTAGTCGTGACGGGCGTATAGGGTGTGGCCGAGAAACTGACGGTAGAGGTCTGAGCCTCGCTCTGTCCGCTGACATTGGCCGTGACGCGGGCTTCGAGGGCAACGCTCTGTCCCTCCGTGCCGCTGAACTTGTCGAGCAGCATGGCGTTGAGGTTCTCCTGATTGGCGGTCCAAGAATAGACCTGCGTCTTGTGATCTACAGCTACGTAGGCATCGGCGAAGTTACTGCCGGTAGGGGCTATCTCTAAGGTGTAACTGATACGGTTGCCCGTGCCGTTGTTGGTGCCGGTGGTCCAGTTGAGGGTGATGGCCTCGCTGGCGTGGCTGGCTTCGTTGAGTACTTCGGCAGCTTGGTTGGCGGTCAGGGTCAGGACATCGTGGCCCTTGTCAAGCTCGGTATAGTCGTTGTCGCTACAGGCGGCGAGAAGTGCGGCAATGCCGCAGTATATTAAACCGGCACAGATGTATTGATATATCTTGGTAATCATAATTATTTATTTCTAGTTACTAATTCCTAATTTAAGTTAGTATCCCGGATTCTGTGTCATCAGGCTGTTGGCATCCATCTCCGTCTGAGGGATGGGAAAGATTAGGCGCTCCTTGGTGACACGGTTCTTGCCGATGGAACGGAGGAAATTGATGGCATAGTCGCCATTCTGTACACGGATTATGTCGAACCAGCGGTGTCCTTCGAAAGCCAGCTCCATACGGCGCTCGTGGATGATCTTCTCGCGCATGGCCTCCTGAGAAAGATTGGCTACATTTGCCAGTCCGGCACGCTGGCGCACGATGTTCAGCGTCTCGGCAGCCTGGGCGGTCTGGCCCTGCTCGTTTTGGGCCTCAGCCTTCATCAATAACACGTTGGCATAACGGTAGATAACGAAGTTCTGCGGATTGGTGTTGAATTCTGGGGAGACACTCTTCGTCACCAAGAACTTGCGCACGTTATAGCCGGTGTTCGAATAGCTGCTCTTATACTGCTTGCCATCGAAGTCGGGGCACCCCTCGTAGAATACAGTCAGGTCTTTGCGCAGGTCGCCGACCTCATACTGGTCGATGAACTCCTGCGTGGGCTGGTTCCAGCCGTAGCTGCCTGCCACGAAGTCGGAGTTGCGGGGTCCCATGAAGGTACTGAGCCAGCTCGATTGCGGGTTGTTGCCCCAGAAGTCATACTCCGTATTGCCAGAGAACTGCACCTCAAAGATGCTTTCAGGGCCGTTGTTGATGGTAGCGTCGAAGTTACCCTCATAGGTGCAGTTGGCCAGGTCGTAGCCGAGAGCCGTCACCTGGTCGCATAGGGTGGCCACTTGACTATAGTATTCTGTGTGGGTAGGGGCAAGCGTCAGCAGGATGTCAGCCATCATCGTCAGTGCAGCATCTTTGCAGGCACGGCCTACATTATCGCTGTTGTAGTCGCGCTTGGCAGGCAGGATGTCGATGGCTTTCTGGCAGTCAGCCATGATCTGGGCGTATGTCTCTTCCTTTGAAGCACGGGCGATGTCTGTCGATTCTCCCGGATTGTAGGGCTCCAGTCGGAGTGGCACGCCACCATAGAGGCGCACCAATACAAAGTAATAGTGGGCACGGAGGAAGTAAGCCTCGCCCAGACAGCGCTCTTTCACGCTACCCTTCTCCAGCTCCTGGCCTTCGAGGGCATGGATCAGGGTATTGCACTGGCCGATGCCCACCCACGGTGAACGCCACATATAGAGGGCCATGCCGTTGTCGCTCTGAGTGATGAAGTTGGAAGCCTGGATGGTCTCGAGGCCGTCGGTGCCGCCACCGGCACCCACCTCGCTGTTACCTGCTACGATGTCGAGGGTCCAGATGCGCTGGTTATACATGTTCGACGACTGCAGGGTGCGGTAGCAGGCATTGGTCATAGCCACGGCTACGTCGTCGGTGACGCTGGTCTCTGGGTCAACGGTGTTCTTGGGTTCTCTGTCAAGGAAGTCGTCGCCACAACTTGTGAGCGTCAGCACTGCCAGCAGAATCTTATATATCTTTTTCATATCTGTCGAATCGTTTTAAAAGTTGAAGTTTAAGCCGATGTTGAATGTACGTGAGATGGGATAGGTGGAGAGGTCGATGCCATTGATGCCCACCTCGGGGTCGAAGCCCGAATAACCAGTAATAGTGGCTACATTCTCGCAGGAGAGCGACAGGCGTGCATTCTCAATAGTCAGCACCTTGAGCCACTGCTTGGGGAAGTTGTAGGCCAGCGAGATGGTTTTCAGGCGCAGGTAGGAGCCGTTTTCTACATAGCGGTCGCTGATGCGGTTGTTCTGGTTGGGGTCGCCGAATACAGCGCGTGGCACCCAATTGCTGGTGCCCTCACCATGCCAGCGGCTTAGCACGTCAGTGGTCTGGTTGTAGGCGGCAGCCATACCTGTCAGGTCGATGTTGTTGGCGTTGAAGATCTTGTTGCCTGCCACGCCCTGCAGATAGATGCCGAGTTCGAAACCTTTATAGCTCAGATTGTTGCCCATGGAGAAGAGATGGGTGGGATTGGGGTTGCCGATGATGGTACGGTCGTTGTCGTTGATGAGGCCATCGTTGTTCAGATCCTTGAAACGGATGTCGCCAGGCTCGGCACCAGGCTGGATAGCATGGCTCTCTACCTCCTTATAGTTCTGGAAGAGTCCGTCGGTCACATAGCCATAAAACACGTTGATGGGATAATCCTTCTGCAGCATTGTCACGTAGGAGTTGCCGATCTGATTGATATAGTAAGGTACGTCACTGTTCAGGTCCTTGATCTTGTTCTTGTTATAGGTGTATGAGAAGTCGCTCTCCCAACCCAGTTCGCCATTGAGGTTGACGGTATGCAGGGTAATTTCGACACCCGTGTTCCTCACCTTACCGGCATTGGTATATGTGGTGCTGGTATCCTCAAAGCCGGAGGTGATGGGGATACTGGCCTTCACCAGCATGTCGTTGGTGTTCTTGATGTAGGCATCCACAGAGAGAATCATCCGTGAGTTAAGCAAGACGGCGTCGAAACCGATGTTAGCCTGAGCCACCTCCTCCCAGTGAATATTGGGGTTGGCCAACGAGGAGGATACGAGGGCGGCCTGCTCTGTACCGGCATATCCGAAGGGATAGACGCTGGTGTTGTAGGAGGCCAGATAGCCGTAGTTGCTCACACTGGCCTGGCTACCAGTGACACCATAGCCTAAGCGGATCTTCAGGTCGCTGAGGATGTCGGTTTTCTTGAACCAAGGTTCCTCAGAGATACGCCAGGCGGCAGATACTGAGGGGAACGTACCCCATCGCTTGCTGCGCCCGAAGCGGCTGCTGCCGTCACGACGGAGGGTGGCCGTCAGGAGGTACTTGCTGTCGTAGTCGTAGGTGACACGGGCCATGTAGGAGAAGAGGGCCCACTCGGTCTCGTTGCCGCCGATGGCATACATCTCCTGACCGTTGTCCATCTCATGAACATTTTCAAAAGCAAAAATGTTTTTCTGGGCATTCAGGTAGTCGAACTTGTTCCACTGTGCCGACGTACCGGCCATCAGGCCCACACGGTGCTTCTTAGCGAAAGTGTGGTCAAAGAGGAAGTAGTTGTCCCAGAGATAGGTGAACGACTTGTTGTCGCTCTTGTAGCGTGAACTTTCTTCTGTGGCGATGGGCTTCCAGGCATACTTCGGTGTGTAGTTGTCAGCATACCAGAATTTGGCATCCACGCCGAAGGTACTCTTGAATTTCAACCACTTGGTAAATGTCAACTCTGCCGTCAGGTTGCCTAGCAGGTTGTAGCCGTTGGTTTTTTGCTTGTCGGTCTCAGTAGGCCCGATGGGGTTCTTCGTGCTGCCATACCAGAGCGAGTTGCCCTCGGGGCCTGTCCACTCGCCATTGGCATCCTTCACAGCATAGATGGGCAGAGCCTTGTAGGTGTTGCCGAAGTCGTAGCTGCCTTGCTCCTTACGGTCAGCGCTGACGGTGATGTTGTTCGAGAACTTCAGCCAGTCGAGTACTTGGGCGTCGCTGTTGGCCTGGAAGGTGAAGCGGCGATAGCCCACACTCTTCACGATACCCGTCTGGTTGAGGAAGCCGCCCGACACGTAGTAGTGCGACTTCTCGCTACCGCCCGAATAGCTCACGGTATAGTTCTGCATCACGCCGGTGCGTAGTAGCTCATCGATCCAGTCGGTGCCAGCTGCCAGAGCTGAAGGATTGGCCCAGGCGGGATTCATCGAATAGCCTGCGTTGGCCATCATATCATTGTTCAGAGCGGCATATTCACTGGCATTGAGCAGCTTGGGCGTCTTGGTGGCGTTCTGGATGGCTACGTTGGCTGCGAAAGAGAGCGTGCCCTTACCCGTCTTGCCTTTCTTGGTGGTAATCATCACCACGCCGTTGGCGCCCCGCGAGCCGTAGATAGCCGTTGCCGAGGCGTCCTTCAGTACGTCTAAGCGCTCCACGTCGGCCATGTTCAGATTGTTCAGGCCGAGGTCGGTAGGCACACCGTCGATCACCACTAACGGGTCGCAGTTGTTGATGGAGCCCAAGCCACGGATCTTGATACTGACATTGTCACCAGGCTTACCGGCATCCACCACTTGCAGACCGGCGATCTTACCCTGAATGGCCTGTCCGATGTTGGCTACGGGCGAGTTCTCCATATCCTTGGCGGCAAGAGAACCGACGGCACCCGTCAGGTCGCTCTTGCGCATCGTGCCGTAACCCACTACCACCACTTCGCTGAGTGTCTGTGCGTCGTCCTTCATCACAATCGAGAATTCGGTCTGGCCATTCACAGGGATATCCTGTGTGGCAAATCCGATATAAGAAATGGTAAGGGTAGCATTAGAGGGAACGGTAAGGGAGAAGTTACCGTCGAAGTCGGTCACTGTTCCGTTAGTAGTTCCCTTCTGCATCACAGTAGCACCAATGACGGTTTCGCCCGTCTGGTCTTTCACAACGCCTTGCACCTTGATGTCTTGTGCAAGTAGGCTTAATGGCATCAGCAGAGTCATTAAGCAAAGCAGTAAGCGCTTTCTCAGAGGTTGTCTTGTTTTACTCATACTTTATAGCTGTTTTGTTACTGATTTGAAAAATCTGCTGCAAAGTTAGGCATAAATCAAGCCTATTGTCATCAGCAGTAAAGGCATAGTAAATGGAAGACAAGGAACTCTATACTTAATCCAACTGATTATCAGATTGTTATAATAATCATTAAAATATCGATAGTAAATTTGGCCTATTGGATTAATATGACTATATTTGCACAAAAATCGACAAAGACATGCCTAAACTACTACTCGCCATACTGCTGGCACTGCTGCCGGCATGCTCACAGGCTGACAACAGCCAGCTGCTCGGCGAGCTCGATGCCGCCATTGCCAAGCGGGAACAATTCATCGCCGAAAAAACAACGAGGATAGACAACCTCAAACAAAAAGTAAAAGATGAAAAGGACAGTATCGCGATACTTAAAGTCATCGACAAACTGTTCGAGGAGTACTATGTGTTTAAGTTCGACTCTGCCCTAGCTTATGCTAACCAGGGATTGTCGGCAGCAGAAAGACAGGGCCATCTCCACTATCAGAACCTTTTCAATATCCACGTTGCTGAAATTCTTGCTATCGGGGGCCTGTACAGCGAGGCGATAGGCCACCTGAATCGGGTAAACACGACGAATGCTAGGCAGGACATCCTCTTCAAACTATACTATACCTATTTTTCCGTTTACTCTTACTGGAGCGACTACTGTAACGACCAGCTCTTCGCACCCCAATACCGACAAAAGGCCAACGAGCATCTGCGCCACGCCATGCAGTATGCCGATGAGGACGACCCGCTCATCCGGTTTTATCAGGGAGAGCAAAACGTATATGTGGAACCCGACAGCCAACAAGCCCGAACCTTATACCTTAATATAATAAAGACAACTGACGAGAAGTCGCGCCTCTATGCCATGGCCTCTTTTGCACTGGCGGGCAACTACCGTGTCAGCGGCAACGAGGAGAAATACGAGGAGTATCTCATTAAGGCAGCACTCTCCGATCTGAAATGCTGTACGATGGAGAATCTGGCCCTGCAGTCGCTGGCCGTCTTCCTGTTCCAAAGCGATTCCAGCGAGATAGAACGGGCTGAGTGCTATATCAATGTGTCGATGGAGGATGCCAAGTTCTACGGCAACCGCCTGCGTATCCTGGAAATCTCGCGCATCCTGCCACAGATCATGACCGCCTATCAGGCCACGGTAGAGAAACAAAACCGCAACCTGCGCTACTCTGTCATCTTTATCTCCCTGCTGGTAGTGGGGCTGCTCTTTACAGCCTATTTCATTCTTCAGCAGAATCGTAAACTGACGGCCAGAAAGAAGACCCTGGCTAAAACTAACCAGCAGCTGCACGACCTGAACCAGCAGTTGGCCGACAGCAATCTGCATCAGTCGGAACTGAATGACCAGTTGCAGGAACTCAACCAACGACTGGTCGATACCAACAAACGGCGCGAAGGCCTGGCCTCCATCTATATCGATCTCTGTGCCAAGTACATCGACAAACTGGGGAAATACCAGACGCTTGTCAAGCGAAAGATCAAGGCCAACCAAGCACAGGACTTACTTCAGACCATTTCATCAGCCCGAATATCTGAGGAAGATGCAG
>Ga0326511_10003016_pt1 | contig 13606 bp, 13 predicted proteins | sample 0_2496_0518_D_FD_203701 | JGI IMG/M metagenome (GOLD analysis project Ga0326511, IMG submission 203701) | Bovine rumen microbial communities from UC Davis, California, United States - 0_2496_0518 | ecosystem: Host-associated > Mammals > Digestive system > Stomach > Rumen | place: USA... | reverse complement strand
CGAATTTTTATACATTTTTTATTCGCCTTGTTTATTTCCGCCTGCATACCCGCCGTTATGGTTTCTCCGAATACCCACAGCTGCTCACAACGGCCTATCAGAACCATATCCATAAACATAGCAAGATCACGCTCTTTTTCTTCATCCATGAACTGCGGAAACAGAAGATGCGGTGCAAGAGGTATCGCATTGTTATCTACTGCAAAACGGCAGTATTTGATAGCTTTTTCTGTATTCCCGGCAATATCCCCGGAGTAAGGACTGCAGATATAGACGAGTGGTCTGTATCTTGAAGCCTTTTCTTCTTTCTGTATTTTCGTCAGTGCGTGATACGCTGTCGGGTCGGGGTACATTTCACTGTTAAAGATATTCATTGATTTCTCCTTTCGCTGAGCCGGAATTTCGGCTCAGTCTTTTTTATAAAACTCACATTCGTAACCATCAGCACGAAGCAAAAGTCCGGGAATCCACGGAGGCGTTCTGCTCATCTGCTTACATACTTCTTCTACTGACATACGCTTATCACATTCGATGATTATTTCATCATGTACATGGGCTACGATAAAACAATAGGATAATGTCTGCATCGCATAGCAGAGGATATCACGGGAGATAGCCTGAATAATATTTTCTACCAGCTTGCCGCCGAAGGTTTCGATTCGTTCCCACTTCTTCGCCGGACCAGTTCCCTGATAAGTGACCGATTCACTGCCGAAACGGTTTATGCCCATTTTCGGTTTTACATAAGCAAGCCTTCTTCCGCTTGGAAGAGTGATAAACATCATACCGCTTTGATATGTAAACTTAAGCCCGTGTGTTTCTGTCGGGATACGCTTCATAACTGTTTCCTTGACACAGCGGTCAACATCATACCAAAGCTGGACGATATGGGGATTGGCTGATCTCCAAGAATCAACGAGGGGCTTTAATTCATCCTCAGACATTCCCATATCAAGAGCACCCATTGATTTCAAAGCACCAACTGATCCGCCGTAACCGAGAGCAAGTTCCGCTATTTTACCCTTCTGTCTGAGGTGAGAATTTTCGCCGTGCTTTTCCACCTTGCAATGGAACATCTGACTTGCTGATGCACAGTAAATGTCGCCGCCTTTTTTGAAAACCTCAGCTCTCCATTTTTCTCCGGCAATGTGTGCGATTACTCTCGCTTCAATAGCGGAAAAGTCAGCAACGATAAACTTATAACCCTCTCTCGGCACAAAGGCTGTTCTTATGAGCTGAGATAAAACATCGGGTATATTATCGTATTTCATGGCAAGAGCATTGAAATTGCCGCTGCGGACAAGCTGACGAGCTTCTTCCAGATCATCAAGGTGGTTTTGCGGGAGATTTTGCAGCTGAATCAAGCGTCCGGAATTTGAAACTATCCTGCCGTTTGCCATAAATCGATTATCAAGACCCGCGTTTACGATGTCATAAGTTTTAATTGCCATTACCTTCACCTTTCTTTCTTTTTCGGCTGTCAATATATTCTTGGTATTTTTGAGGATCTTTTCGCAGATCTTCCCAAAATTTCTTCAAGCCTTTACTTGCCGCTGCACCCTGTTTTTTTCTGTCTATGCTTTCTCTTGCCTTTAATGTCATAATCGCCTTTTCCTCTTTGGTCATAGATGCATTCTTCTGCTTATGAGTATCAGAAATTTTTTTACAGATTTCATCTTTCTCTTCTGGTGAGCGTTTTCTCCACACTTCCTTAACATATCGACTCTTAACCTTACCGAGCTTATGTTTTCTCAGCAATCTCTCTTTTAATGGGAGCTGCTCATCATTTCTTTTTTCATGCATACTTCTTCCTTGTGCTTTCGTGGCTATCCTGATTGCACGGTATGACATCTTATAGGCGAGACGCGGGTTTTCTTTTCTCCACTTTAGTGCTTTAGATGCAAGTTCTTCATAATTTGTCCAGTCATTTTCTTTTTTACGCTTAGACAGCTTTTGAAGATATTCGCATAGTTTTTCAGGGTCAGATCGTATTCTTTCCCAGAATACCTTTCCTCCAAAAGATGCATCATCAACTCCACCGGAAGAAATATTGAGCAGTACGCTATGGTCAGCCATTGCAATTTGCTCCTGTTCTGAAATCATTGCACTGTTTCTATCCTTACAGCATACCAATTCAATGATTTTACACTGTTCTTTTGTCAAGTTAGTCAATTCCTGATAAAATGGATGATTCGCCGCAGCACCAGATTTTGCTCTTTTTAAATGGTGGCGTAATCTTTCACTTAATGGCAAAGATGTGTATCCGATATACTGATTTCCCGATGGCAGGATTATTTTGTAAACTCTAAACAATTTCCCTTCCATAGTTCAACACCTCTTTTCTTTGCTTCTCCAAGTGTTATTTTCGTACTCGCATCTATAAAAACCATATGTTCAGAGGTAGCTGTAATGCCGTCCCAAGTTATAACTTCTTTTTCACCGCTGAAAACAACACCCTCATGATGTACCCATTTGTTTCCGTCAAAGACCATATCCGATACAAGAACACTCTCAATAGGCTTTTCGTATATTTTTCCGCTGCTGTCCTTAATGAGTACCATTGTTCCTTCTGCCAAACACCATCTGCCTGTTCGATTAGCGCCATAGTATTGAAACATACCTCTTGCGCGGCTGTCACCGCATACAGCGTTCTGCATTGCCTGATATTTTCTGACCGATGATTTGGCAAGCTGCTGCCGAAGCATAAGTACCTTTGCAAGACCGGACGGTGCGGTTTTAAGCAGCTCCTGCACTTCCTTCTTGCCGAGAGAATCGACCTCAAGACCGTGCTGAACAAGCCATTCCTTCATCTGCTGTACGCTGTTCGGGTTATCAAGGGCAGTCAAGTCCTGCATCTCAGCGGTCAGGTTTTCTCTTGTTATTTCATCAATTCGGATAGCATTGCGAACAACATCCATATCAATTCTGATACCGCGATCATTTATTTCCTGATCGAGCCAGTATTCGTTCCAGATAAAATCAGGCACAGGAAATTTATGCAGCTTCTGCTGAATAGCCATCTCGACTTCTACATCACGCTTGTTGTACTCTTTGAATAACAACCATTTACTTATATCGTGTATGGGAAGGTTTTTTGTCCTGCCGCCGTTGGATGCTGTGGGCGCACAGGGAATGGAAAAATAGCGGATAAGGGCTTTTCCTTCATCCATTTTCTGTTCAGTGAGCTTCAGCACCTCACCGACTGATTTCAGCGACAGCGGCAAGCCCATATATGCCGCCCATGTCATAGAGCATTTCCAACCGTGCGGATCGAGATAAGCTCCTACCGTATCTTCATCTATACTGTATGATCTGAAATACTGAGGATAGTTTCTGCGGAGATACACCGACAGGCATATTCTTTCAAACATGGCATTGAATGCCCACTTGGTGACCTTTTCATCAGAAAGAGCCTGCAAAATACTGTCGGGTATCTTCTCACCACGGGCAAGATCAACAACCTGAACAGGACCGTCATTCACTGAATAACCAAACAGCAGTATTTCAAAATTCGGACTTTCAGCGTATTTATAGACACCGCTTTTTGTCAGGTCAACATCCGAAAATGATTCAATATCTATACTGAGCTTCATTAAAAACACCTTCTTCCGCAATTTCCGGACGGTGGGACAGTCCACCGCCGTACTTTTGCTTTTACATTAGTTCAGGAAATCGTCATCATCTTCATCGTCAAGGTCAGCAAAATCATCCTCTGCCCTTGTCTTGCCGCCGAGGGGTTCACCGTCTGCGATCTTCTGAAGATTGTTCAGACCGCAGGCTATACCCTTGTTGCCGTTACTGTTAAAGGCATAGAAGGTAATTGACGCTCTGCCGTAAACACCGCTGTAAACCTCTGATGTATCGATGATAGGCTGTCTGTCCGCATCTACGATACCGGGTGCTGTGGGAGAGTTCGCATTGACGAAATATGCGTTCTGGTATGCTTCATCGTCAGGGCGTTCAACATCTCCGTCACGCAATGGTGTTTTGATAGCTGCAAGCGGCGGCACAGATTTTCCGTTGCCCTTGAGCTTTGACTGACCTTCTTCATACGCTGCCTTAATTGCAGCCTTTATCTTCTGAATTGTTACTGTATCAGATTTCGGAATGATAAGGCTGACGCTGTACTTCGGCTTTGCGCCTTCAGCCATAGCCTTGGGTGTCCATACATTTGCATAGCTCCAACGTGTCTGTACTCCTGTGATGACCTTTGTCGGGTTTGTACTCTTTTTCTTCATATTATTTGTCCTCCTCAAAATCCTTTGCAGCATTGGCTGCCGTTTTCATTTCCGGTCTGGCATCAGACTCCGGTACCAATGTAGGCTTACCCTGCGGTTTTTCAACAAGACCACTGAGAAGCTCTCCGAACTTCTTTTTGCCGAGCATTTTTTCCATAGCTGTAATGCCAAGAACACTTTTGTCGTAGGGGTCGTATCCGGCTTTTATGATCTTCTCTGCTACTTTTTTCTCATCGGTGTATTTACGGCTTGATTTTCCCTCAACCAGTTTATATCCGTTCCATTTTTTACCCTTTACAGCTTCTTTCAAAGCATATTCCTTGATACCCTCTGCCCATTTGATAAAGCCATCCAGCTTTCCGAGAAGGCTCTCTATTTCTATATCCTCAAGGGTATCAGGCATTTTGAAATCGTACTGTGCGAGCTTAAGGTTGTATTCAGCCCTTGCACGGCAGTTTGCTTTTGCTTTGCAGAAGCGGCAATGATCACCGCATTTTAAAGTGCCGGCTCCCTGATATGCCATATCGGCTGCGGGCTTAAGAACGGTGAAAGCCCAGTTATAAAGCTCTTCCTTTGTCATCTCAAATGTGCTGACATTTTCAAGCCTGGGTTGAAAGATCGTCATTACAACATGGTTGATATCAAATATTCCGTCAAACATCTCCAGAGCACCTATGGCATATATCATCATCTGAGAATTATTCAGAGCATCGACCCTTACACCGTTGCCGTATTTGAAATCAATTACGAAGATCGTATCGTTATCGATAATGATACAATCCGAAGTGCCGAATCCCTCTTTGACAAATCTGGAAAAATCCACCCTCTGTTCTACGAACATTAACGGCTTTCTTTCGTCATGTTCCGTGAGTAACTCGTTTATGTAGTCACGGTAATAATCGGTGCAGTCTTCCATTTCCTTGTTATAATAATCAAGGTTTTCTCTGATGTCAGGCTGTTCGTATCCGAGAATCTCTCGTAGCTTATATTCGCACAGGCTGTGTGCGGCTGTACCCTCCGCAGCATATTCGCTGGGCTTTTCTTCAATGCCCTCCGACATTCTGACAGACGGCGGACAGGATATCCATCTTTCGCTTGATGATGGTGAAAGCAAAGCGTGTGTATCAGGCATTGCCGATCACCTCCAGCTCCTTAATCAGTGCAGGATAGTCAGTTGGGTCGATCTCCGACAACTTTTTCGCACCAAACTTTGTAATCAGTGCTTTTACCTCTGCCGTATAGCCGTCCCTTGATTTCATTCCGAATGCTGTCTGTATTTCCTCAAAGGTCAGCGGCTTGGGCGGTTCTTCCGGGGGCTGCTCCTCCAGAACAGTCTCAGGTGCTTCCTCCGTCTTTGTCCTTTTCTTGCGGTTTTTTGTCTTAGGCTTTTCCTCGTCCGGCTCTTTGTTGTCGATCAGGTTATGCAGCTCATCATAAATACTGATAAGCGTATTGCCGCAGCTTTTGATCTCATCGAGCAATGCCGAGATATCGCTCATTGTGCTCATTAGTGATTTCTCCCTTCTCCTGTTTTGTAGTCTGACAAATTGCTAACAGTTTTCTTGCCATTCTTGCCGACACTTCACTTATAGCAAGCAGTACATCTATAGCCTCTGCATCAGCAGGATTTCCCTTGTTTCTGACAAGCATATACATTACCTCCGTTCCGGAGCTTATAGTGTTTTGCTCCTTATACTTTACAATGGAGATGAGAAATGCAATTTGACGAAGGATTTTATATTTTTTTCAAAAAACTTTTAAGAATCATAACGATTCAGAATAAATCGGGATATTCAGATTTAAGCAGCTCTTTGATTTTCTTTATTCGTGACAGAAATGTAGTTCTTTTAATTCCTATGTTATCTGCAATTTTTTCATCAGACAGTCCCTTTTGACGAAGTTCACCAATCTTAACAGCCTCCGGCATCAATTCATTCAGACGGGCAAAAAGATGTTCAAGTTCTATTTTGTCTTCTGCTATACTTTCAACACTTGGTGTATTATCAGTAATCAATTCCATATGAGAGCAGCCCATTTCATCATCGTTTTCGGTTATGTAGTCAAGCGACAGCGTATCTCCGACACTTTGAAACTCGCAGTTACAGCAATCTCCATCACAGAGCCAGAACTTACTTTTCGGGCATACGCACTGACCGTGTGACTGCTGACGCTTGCGAAAAGTATCATAAAACCTGATGTGCTCTTTGTAATATTCCTCGCTTACCTCCACCCATTTTTTCTCTGCCTTGAGATAGATGTACCTTTTCTGTTCTTCTTTGTTTTGCATGAAAAATTCCTCCATTCAGTTTCCGGAATGGAGGAATATCATTGTAAGGCGACAAAAAGCATAAAAAACTAACCACAGTCTTCATGAAGATTCCTTCATTCCGATCTGCAGCCTTCCGCTCAATAGTCAGCCGGTAGTATTTGATTTTTCTGCCGTACATCGTTGAGCCATCGTTGATCAATCGGTGCAATATACAGCTGAAACAGTTTATTGTCATATTTGGGACAATTATCTGTAAGAACTATTTTATACAAAATATGCGAAAAATTTAGTCGCATTTAATAAAATAATGTGAATTTACAAAATATTTTTGTGGTAAAACATAATTTATAGAAAACATTTATCGAAAATAACACTTTATATGCTTATAACTAAAATAATGTTCCTATAGCCAATATAATTTATTTCAATAATAGTCCACTGTTTTCGTCAAAACAGCATCCTGACCTCCATTGTAAAGTGAGAGCACAGTCTCCCGGAATGGAGGTTATTTTTATGGCTGAACAGAATGTTTTATCAAATACTCATCTTGCAGCATCTTTTAAAGGAATTTCCACAGCACATCTTTTTACGGCTGAACAATTTCAAAAGGATATTGACTATTACAGAGCACAAAAAATAGCAGATGCATTGTTAAACAGTGGACTTATTTCCCTGGCACAATTCAACAAATTAACCGAATTGAACCGTAAATCATTCTCTCCTTTTCTGGCAGAAATAATGCCGGAAACTGTTGATAACACAACAAATCAGAGTTAATATATCACACTGACGAGAGAGGTGATACTGGTGAAAAAAGTTACATTTATCGACAGCACTCAAAAGGGAACCAAACCAAAACTACGTGTTGCCGCTTACTGCCGTGTTTCTACAGACAGCGATGCACAGCTTGAAAGTCTGGAAACACAGAAAATTCACTACGAACAATATATCACAAGCCGTGATGACTGGGCATTTGCAGGGCTATACTTCGATGAAGGTATTACAGGCACAAAAAAAGAAAAGCGTCCCGAACTGCTACGCATGATAGCAGACTGTGAATCAGGCAAGATTGATTTTATTGTTACAAAGTCCATCAGCCGTTTTTCGAGAAACACCACAGACTGTCTTGAGCTTGTCAGGAAACTGCTTGACCTGAACATTCCGATTTATTTTGAAAAAGAAAATCTGAACACAGGTTCAATGGAGAGTGAGCTTTTTCTTTCCATATTGAGCAGCATTGCACAGGGAGAATCTGTTTCTATATCAGAAAACAGCAAATGGTCGGTACAGAAGCGATTTCTGAACGGCACTTATAAAATCAGTTCTCCGCCTTACGGGTTCAGTTGGGACGGTCAGAAGATGGAAGTCGTACCTGAACAGGCAGAAATCGTCAAATGGATTTTTGCACAGGTGCTTTCGGGTAAAGGAACACAGGCAATAGCCGATGAACTGAATGACAGAAGGATACCAAGCAAAAAAGACGGTCAATGGACTTCCACAACTATATGCGGTCTGATTACCAATGAAAAATATGTCGGTGACGCACTGTTTCAGAAAACATATACCGATTCACAGTTTAATCGGCATCATAACCACGGTCAGGAAAATATGTATTCCATGTCCGAACATCACGAGCCTATAGTCAGCAGAGAAGTATTTGAAACAGCGGGCAGATTGCTTGAACAGCACAGTAAAGAAAAAGGTATCTCAAAGGGCGACAAAAAGTATCAGAACAGATATTGCTTTTCGGGTAAAATCATATGCGGTGAGTGCGGAAATACGTTTAAACGGAGAACACATCAAGGTTATATAGCCTGGTGCTGTAAAACACATATCAAAGATAAAAACCGCTGTCCTATCAAGTTTATCCGTGACGATGAACTGAAAGCAGCATTTGTTACTATGATAAATAAGCTGATATTTGCCCATGAATTGATTCTGAAACCCTACGCAGCGGCCGTGGGAGGTACGGATAAAAACACAGGTCTTCACAGAATAAAAGAACTGCAAACACTTTTAATGCAAAATACCGAACATAAGGAAACATTGACAAAGCTGATGGCACAAGGATATATAGACCAGGTGTTGTTTAACGAAGAAAAGAACAGGCTTATATCACAGGCAAAGCAGTATGGTGCTGAAATAAAAGCACTTCAAAGAGCAGTCAGAGGAAAAGTATCATTTGCAGATGAGGCACTTTCTCTCCTGCACTTTACCGAAAAAAGTGCAATGCTGTATGAATTTGACGAAGAACTCTTTGAAAAAACAATAAGCCGCATTTCAGTATATTCCAGGCATGAAATAGCCTTTGAACTGAAATGCGGCTTGATATTGAAGGAAAGGATATGACAATATGGGACACACACCCTATGGGTATAAAATTGAAAACGGAAAAGCAGTTATTGATGAAACTGCTGCCGAGAAACTCCGTATACTTTTTGACAATTATCTGAATGGTATGAGCCTGCAAACAGCAGCAAAAGCAGCCGGAATTAAAACCTATCATGGTACGGTAAAAAGAATAATAACGACAAAACATTATATAGGAGATGAATTTTATCCTACCTTAATAGATGAAGTAACTTTTGATAAAGCACAGGAAGAATTGCATAAAAGAGCCGCTTCACTTGGCAGACTGAACAGGACAGCAAAAAAACATCAAATCGAAGTACATACAAAATTCTCTATTCCTGACATCAGAGAGCAATTCAATAATCCGAAACAACAGGCGGAATACCTGTACAGCATTATCGAATGTGAGGTGTGATAATGGGAAATATAACGGTTATTCCTGCAAAAAGGCAGGTCGGAAATAATATCACTCAGGAAGAAAAGCCGAAGCTCCGTGTAGCTGCCTACTGCCGTGTCAGCACAGACAGCGATGAACAGGCTACCAGCTACGAGGTTCAGATTGAGCACTATACAGAATTTATACAGAAGAATCCAAACTGGGTGCTTGCAGGCATATTTGCAGATGACGGCATATCGGGAACTAACACAAAAAAGCGTGATGAATTCAACCGCATGATAGATGAATGTATGTCAGGAAATATTGACATGATTATTACAAAATCAATCAGCCGATTTGCAAGAAATACTCTGGACTGTCTGAAATACATACGGCTTTTGAAAGAGAAGAATATCCCTGTTTTCTTTGAAAAGGAAAACATCAATACTATGGATTCTAAGGGCGAGGTTTTGCTTACCATAATGGCTTCCCTTGCACAGCAGGAAAGTCAGAGCCTGTCGCAGAATATCAAGCTCGGCTTGCAGTACCGTTACCAGCAAGGTCAGGTTCAGGTAAATCATACTCGTTTTCTCGGATACACAAAAGACGCTGACGGGCATCTGATTATCGACCCGGAACAGGCTGAAATCGTCCGCCGCATTTACAGAGAATACCTCGAAGGCAGAAGTATGGATAAGATTGCAAAAGGGCTTGAAGCAGACGGCATTTTAACAGGGGCAGGAAAGACAAAATGGTGGACGAGTACCATTAACAAAATTCTCCGTAACGAAAAATACATAGGTGACGCACTTCTGCAAAAGACCTTCACGATTGATTTTCTTTCCAAAAAGAGAATAAAAAATAACGGCACCATGCCGCAGTACTATGTTGAAGGCGACCATGATGCCATTATATCAAAAGAAGTATTTTTATTGGTGCAGGAGGAGCTTGTCCGCAGAAGGCAGGTGCAGACTGTTCCAGGCGGCAAAAAACGCACCTATTCAGCCAATCATTGTTTTGCACAAATCGTTTTTTGCGGTGAGTGCGGCGAGCTTTACCGCAGAGTGCATTGGAACAATCGGGGATGTAAATCAATCGTCTGGCGGTGTATCAACCGACTGAACGGAACAGGAAGTGCCTGTCACAGCCGGACAGTCAACGAGGAGCTTTTGCGGAATGTAGCATTACAGGCTATCAATCGGGTACTCTGCAAAAAAGACGATTTTCTGAAAACGCTCCAGAGCAATATTACCGCTGTGATAACGCAAAGCGATATGCTTTCCCCGGAGGTCATTGATGAACGGCTGCACGACCTACAAAGAGAACTGATTAAAAAAGCCAATCAAAAAGAGGATTACGATGCGATTGCTAACGAAATTATCCGCCTGAAAGATATGCGAAAGCAGTCCGAAGTTGACAGTGTTGTCAAGGATGAACAGATGAAAATCATCACCGACTTGCAGGACTTCATCCGTGAGCAGTCTACAGAAATTACCGAATTTGATGAAACGCTTGTCAAAAGACTGATTGAAAGAATTACGGTGTTTGACGAATACTTCACGGCGGAGTTTAAGTCGGGGGTGGTTATTGAGATTGAAGATTAACAGATTAAAAGTACAAAGGCTCCTCACCATCCGCATAGTGTCAGCGGTGAGGAGCCTTTGTATTGGTAATTTTGTATGGGCTTATTTTATCCTCGTGTATTATTAAATCGTTTGTACAATAAATTGTACGGTGTGTAAAATATACAAATTATATGGTAGAAAAAAGGAATAATTTGTGGTACAATGAAGGGTAAAGATTGCGAGGTATAACTATGATTAATATAAGAAAACTTGAAAATGAGCTGTGGGAGTCGGCGGATCTTTTGAGGTCGGGATCGAATCTTACTGCTAATGAATATTGTATGCCCGTGATGGGGCTTATCTTCCTGCGGTATGCGTACAGCAGGTTCAAGGTCGTGGAAACAGAGCTGATGAAAAACAGACCTTCCCGGGGCGGTCGTGTGAAGCCAGTTGAGGCAGCGGATTTTGTGGCGAAAAGTGCCCTGTTCCTGCCGAGAGAGGCACAGTATGAATATTTGCTCAACCTGCCGGAAAATGTTGTTGCGCTGGAGCTGAAAAACAGCAGCGGTCAGCAGCTGAACAGTCTGGGCGAGGTTGTCAATTATGCAATGGAGTTGATCGAGGGGCAAAGCGAACAGCTCAGGGGTGTTCTGCCGAAGGAATACACCATATTTTCAGATGAGATACTCAAGGAGCTTCTGCGTATTTTCAATAATTCTGCCCTTAACGATGTGGGCGGCGATGTTTTCGGGCGGATATATGAATATTTTCTCAATAAGTTTGCTAAGAATATCGCCTCGGATGATGGTGTGTTCTTTACGCCGAAGTCGCTTGTAAAAATGATCGTCAACATCATCGAGCCGAAAAAAGGTGTTCTGCTGGATCCTGCCTGTGGCAGCGGAGGTATGTTTATCCAGAGCGGCGATTTTGTAGCCGCTGCCGGAGACAAACCCACCCATGCCATGACCTTTTACGGTCAGGAGAAGATCGAATATAATGCCAAGCTCTGCCTGATGAATATGTCTGTACACGGGCTTTCGGTTAGTCTGAAATCCGGCGACGAGGCAAACACCTATTACAACGATTCCCATAACCTGTGCGGCAAATGCGATTATGTCATGGCAAACCCGCCCTTCAATGTGGATAAGGTGAAATCCGAATCCGCTGCAAGTGCCGGTCGTTTGCCGTTTGGTCTGCCGGCTGCGAACAAAAAAACCAAAGAGTTCGGCAATGCCAATTACCTGTGGATTTCCTACTTCTATGCTTATTTGAATGAGCACGGCAGAGCCGGCTTTGTTATGGCATCCTCTGCAACGGACAGTCAGAGTAAGGACAAGGACATCCGTCAGAAGCTTGTGGAAACAGGTCATGTAGATGTCGTGGTCAGTGTGGGCAACAACTTTTTCTATACGAAGTCGCTGCCGTGTTCGCTGTGGTTTTTTGACAAGGGCAAAAGTGGAGCCATCCGTGACAAGGTGCTGTTTATTGATGCACGGAATTATTACACGGTTGTTGACAGAACACTGAACGAATGGAGCGAGTGGCAGCTTAAAAATCTGAATGCTATCGTGTGGCTGTATCGTGGCGAGATTGAAAAGTATAAGGCGCTGATTCAGGAATATATTGAAGCACTGGGCGGTGAGGGTTCGTTCAGCGATCAGGAAAGACGGCTCGGCGAGGAGATCGCAAAAAAGCGTCAGCAGGCAAAGGCTGCCGTTGAAGCAGCAGACAGGCGTGACAAAAAGAGGCTGCAGGCAGAGTATGACGCGCGCATTTCAGAGCTTGAGGATCTGCTGACTGTTGCAAAAGAAGCCGTCTGGCTGTATGAAAAATTCGGTGACGGCGAATACCATGACATTCCCGGTCTTTGCAGGGCGGCCGATATATCGGAGATCGAGGAAAAAAGCTGGTCGCTCACACCCGGCGCGTATGTAGGCGTTGCACCCGTTGAGGATGACGGCGTCGATTTTGCCGAGCGTATGAAGGAAATACACGCCGAGCTGTTATCCTTGCAGCAGCAGTCCAACGACCTCATGGACACCATCTCAAAGAATCTGGAGGAGATGGGGTTATGAAGTGGGAAACGGTAAAACTGTCGGAATGTTGTAGTTCCATAGCTGATGGAGATCATCAGCCACCGCCAAAAGCTATATCCGGTGTTCCTTTTGTAACGATTTCAAATATTAATACATCAAATCAATTCGATTTTAACAATACAATGTTCGTCCCACAGGAATACTATGATAATCTTGATACAAAGAGAAAAGCAGTTGTCGGTGATGTTCTCTACTCTGTTGTAGGTTCTTTCGGAATACCTGTACTTATTAAGAAAAATAAGCCATTTGTATTTCAACGTCATATTGCTATTCTAAGACCTAACGAAAAAGTATTACCTGCATTTTTATATTACACCATGCTTAGCAAGGATTTCTATGCAAAAGCAGATGCTGTTGCTTTGGGTGCTGCTCAACGAACTGTTAGTCTGACTTCTCTTCGTAATATTAGAATCGAATTACCTTCGGTTGAAACTCAAAACAGAATTGTCAGCATCCTCTCCGCCTACGACGACCTTATCGAAAACAACCAGAAACAGATCAAGCTCCTTGAAGAAGCCGCACAGCGACTGTATAAAGAGTGGTTTGTTGACCTGCGTTTTCCCGGTCATGAGCATACTGCTATTGTTGACGGTGTGCCGGAGGGGTGGAGAAAAGTCAACTTAGAAGCAATAGCTCCTGTTCTGACCGGAAAAAAAGATGCGAATTTTGGAACATCCGATGGAAAGTATTATTTTTTTACATGCGGTCAA
>Ga0326511_10003014_pt1 | contig 13616 bp, 11 predicted proteins | sample 0_2496_0518_D_FD_203701 | JGI IMG/M metagenome (GOLD analysis project Ga0326511, IMG submission 203701) | Bovine rumen microbial communities from UC Davis, California, United States - 0_2496_0518 | ecosystem: Host-associated > Mammals > Digestive system > Stomach > Rumen | place: USA... | reverse complement strand
CACTCGGTTTGATATCTTCTATTTGGAGTTGCACTTCGCCTCGTTTGTAGATATTCTCCTCGATGGTGTAGACGATGTCGAACGAACACTTCGACTTGATATAGTGGGCTGCAGCACTCTGGCCGAAGGCAATGCCGTTCATGACGTTGCTCGACTTGGAATCAACGAGTTCCAGCTTGATGTGTTCCTGCTGCTTGCCTACAACCTTGGATGTTCCGTAGTCGTAGACGTGGCGGGTGCAAAACAGCGGCTTGGGATTGTCGGGACCGTGAGGAGCTAGCTTCTTCAGTTCGTTGAGCAACCGTTTGTTGATGTCCTTGAAGTCAAGTTCGGCTTCAATCTCGCGCAGGGCCTCAGTCTGTTCGGGCAGGATGTGGCTGCTGACGTACTCCTGAAAGCGACGGCGGAACTCACGGATATTCTCTACACGCAGCGAAAGCCCTACGGCATAGGTATGACCACCGAAGTTTTCCAGCAGGTCGCGACAGCTCTTGATGGCGTCATAGATATCATAGCCTGCCACGCTGCGTGCGGAACCGCTGGCTATTCCGTCCTGACAGGAGAGAACGACCGTTGGACGGAAGTAGATTTCAGTCAGTCGGGAAGCGACGATGCCCACAACGCCCTTCTTCCAGCCTTCATCATATAGCACAATGGCGGGCTGGTGTTCCTGGCTCTCCAGGCGCTCCACAATCTGGTTGGCCTCCTCGGTCATCTGCTTGTCAATATCCTTGCGCTGCTCATTGTATTCATTGATATGAATGGCCTCGGTCAGTGCTTTCTTGAAATCTTTCTCAACAAGGAGATCGACTGTCTCGGTGCCGTTCTGTACGCGTCCGGAGGCGTTGATGCGCGGACCGATTTTGAAGATGATATCAGTCATGGTGAGTTCGCGACCGGTAAGTCCGCAGATTTCGATAATCGACTTCAGACCCACACTGGGGTTCTGGTTTAGCTGCTTCAGTCCGTGATAGGCCAGAATGCGGTTCTCACCCATGACCGGAACGATATCGGCAGCAATACTCACTGCACAGAAGTCGAGTAGGGGGATGAGCTGGGAGAATGGTATACCATTGTTCTTGGCGAAGGCCTGCATGAACTTAAAGCCCACACCGCAACCGCAGAGGTGCTTGAAAGGATAGGTAGAGTCAGCACGCTTGGGATTCAGGATGGCTACGGCACAAGGCAACACATCGTCAGGGACATGATGGTCGCAGATGATGAAATCAATGCCTAAGCTCTTGGCATAGGCTATCTCGTCGATGGCTTTGATACCGCAGTCGAGCACAATAATCAGTTTCACCCCCTGTTCGGCAGCGTAGTCGAGTGCCTTCTTGCTGATACCGTATCCCTCCTCATAGCGGTCGGGGATATAATACTCCATGTTCGAATAGAACTGCTGGAGGAACTTATAGACCAGGGCAACTGCTGTACATCCGTCAACATCGTAGTCGCCATAGACCATGATACGCTCCTTGCGGCCCATCGCATCATTCAGCCGGTCGACGGCTATGTCCATATCATTCATCAAGAAGGGGTCAATGAGCTCGTTGAGCATTGGTCGGAAGAAGCGTTTTGCTGCCGACTCTGTCTTGATGTCCCTACGGAATAGCAAATGCCCCATTACAGGACTCATGCCAACCTTTTCGGCTAATTCCTTAGCCGCCTGTTGTCGCTCGGGTGTAGGTTGTTCGTAATTCCATTTGAAATGCATTTATATATAGTTTTATTGTTTAGACAAAATTGGGTTCATTCGTAACGCATAGAGCGTGCGGGATGAATTATTGACACCAGGTAGCTGGGCACGATGAGCACCAGGATACAGATGATGAAGGTGGCCAGATTGATGAGTAGAATCAGGGGGATATTGATCTCCATGGGTGCCTCACTGACGTAATAGGTCTGAGGGTCGAGAGTAATAATACCGGTAGTCATCTGGCCGATGACGATGAAGAGCCCGATGATGTTTCCCCACAGTAGTCCGCGCCCTATGATGAACACCGAGAACCAAAGGAACGTTCGGCGGATGGTGGCGTTTCGCGCACCTAGTGCTTTCAGTAATCCTATCATTTGGGCTCGTTCCAGGATAATGATGAGCAATCCGTTGGTCATGGTGAACCCAGCCAGCAATACCATCAGACCAAGTATGATCCACACGTTGATGTCGAGCAGTTCGAGCCAAGAGAAGACCTGCGGATAAGCTTCGAGGATGGTGCGTGAGGAGAAGATGTTGTTGTAGGCATCGACGGTACGGTTGACAGTCTTCACCACATGGCGGTTGGTCTCCTCCAGTTCATCAAAATCGTTGATGAGCAACTCGGCACCTGAATACTGGTCGGCAAACCAGCCGTTCAGCTTATTGGTAGCATAGACATCCGTCAGACAGAACGTATCATCGAAGCGCTTCATATTGGTCTGATAGACGGCACAGACAGTAAACCGCCTGGTGCGAACTTTCTCGTCGTTGATGAAATAGGCAAAGATACGGTCACCAATTTTCAGACGCAATTTATTGGCAATGGTCCGTGAGATGACCAGCGGATACTGTGTGGCGGAGTCACAGAACTGAGGCAACTCGCCCTCTATCAGGTTCTCACGGATGAACGACAGGTCATATTCAGGACCGATGCCCTTGAGAACGATGCCCAGGAAATCGTCGTCGGTCTTCAGGATACCCTGTGTGAAGGAATAGCGTTCAGCATGGCGCACGCCCTCGATACCCTGCAGCACCTTCATCATACTGTCATTGATACAGACGGGTGCTGGCGTGCCGATGGAAAGAGCCATCAGGTTCTCTACCTGGATATGACTTCCAAAGCCCGACACCTTGTCGCGAATGGTATGCTTGAAGCCAAGGATGACACTTACCGTTACGATCATCACCGCCAGTCCGATGGCAATGCCAACGGTGGCGATGCGGATAGCAGGACGACTGACGCGTTTGCTGTCGTTCTCTTTTCCGTAGAGTCGGCTGGAAAGAAATAACGGTAAGTTCATCTGTCTTGTTCAGAAATAATTAATCTTGCAGACGACCCGGATACAGCTCCAGCGCCTTTCTCAGCACGATGAGTGCCTGGTTGAGGTCTTCCTTCTTCAGCACGTAGGCTATACGGACCTGATCGCGACCAGCACCGGGGGTGGTATAGAAACCTGCAGCAGGAGCCATCATCACCGTTGCTCCCTCATACTCAAACTCGCTCAGGCACCAGCGGCAGAACTTCTCAGCATCGTCGACGGGAAGCTTGGCAACGGTATAGAAGGCACCCATAGGAATGGGCGAGTAGACTCCGGGAATACGGTTCAGACCATCGATAAGACACTTACGGCGCTCCACATACTCGTCGTAGACATCACGCAGATACTCCTCAGGAGCATCGAGAGAGGCCTCGGCAACAATCTGTCCGATGAGTGGGGGAGAGAGGCGTGCCTGACAGAACTTCATCACGGCAGCACGTACATCCTTGTTCTTCGTGATCAGTGCTCCGATACGGATACCGCACTCTGAGTAGCGCTTCGACACAGAATCGATGAGGATGACATTCTGCTCGATTCCCTCCAGATGGCAGGCTGAGATATAGGGCGAACCGGTATAGATATACTCGCGATAGACCTCATCGCTGAACAGGTAGAGGTCGTACTTCTTAACAAGATCGCGAATCTGGTTCATTTCCCTGCGGGTGTAGAGATAACCGGTGGGGTTGTTGGGGTTACAGATCATGATGGCGCGGGTGCGCTCGTTGATGAGTTCCTCAAACTTCTCTACCTTCGGCAGCGAGAATCCCTCCTCGATGGTGGTTGCAATGGTGCGGATCTTTGCACCTGCTGAGATAGCAAAAGCCATGTAATTGGCGTAAGCTGGTTCCGGCACAATAATTTCATCGCCAGGGTTCAGGCAGGAGAGGAAGGCGAACAGCACTGCCTCACTGCCTCCGCTGGTGATAATGATGTCGTCGGCAGATACCTGAATATTATACTTCGCGTAATAGCCCACCAGCTTCTCACGATAGCTCTGATAGCCCTGAGAAGGCGAGTACTCCAGAATGGTACGGTCGATGTGTTTCAGCGCGTCGAGTGCAACCTCGGGTGTGGGCAGGTCGGGCTGTCCGATATTAAGATGATAAACTTTCGTCCCCCTTTTCTTGGCAGCGGCAGCCAATGGAGCCAGCTTTCTAATGGGGCTTTCGGGCATTTCAAGTCCGCGAACAGATATTTCAGGCATTTTGTCTTGATTTAATTTCTTTATTAAAGTTTCGCATTCGCTCAGCTGTTTACAGCAGGTCATCACTGGTATAACCCTGTGGCAATTGTCGGCAGTTATAGCCGGAAGCCATGATTTCACCGTAGGCTCCCGCCGAACGGATAGCGATGATGTCGCCACGATGACACTTGTTCAGGTCAATCTGTTTGGCAAAGACATCGGTAGACTCACAGATAGGTCCAACCACATCGTAGGTGTCATTAGGCTCCTCACTTGAGATATTCTCAATCTTATGGTAAGCCTGATAGAGCGCCGGACGAATCAGATCGGTGAATCCTGCATCGACTATACAGAACTTCTTCACCCGTCCTTCTTTTACATATAAGGTACGCGTGAGGAGCGTTCCACACTGTCCGACAACAGCACGACCCAGTTCGAAGTGTACCGTCTGGTTCGGACGCAGTTTCAGTTGCTTGGCATAGGTCTTGAAGTAAGCTGCGAAATCGGGTACCGGCACCTTGTTGGGGTGCTGGTAATCGATACCCAGTCCGCCTCCCACATTGATGTGCTCCACAATGATGCGGTGCTGCTCCAACACGTTCTGCAGCTCGTTGATGCGATTGCAGAGTGCCTGGAAGTCGGACATATCGAGAATCTGGCTGCCGATATGGAAATGAAGACCAACGACTTTCACGTGTTCCATCTGGCTGGCCAGTTCGATGACCTTCATCATATCGTTCATGTCGATGCCGAACTTATTTTCCGACAATCCAGTGGTAATGTTTGCATGCGTGTGGGCACCTACATTGGGATTCAAACGGAAGGCCACACGTGCTGTCTTGCCTTTCTGTGCGGCCAACTCGTTGATAACCTCCAGCTCAGGAATGCTTTCTACATTGAAGCAGAAGATGTCCTGATCTAATCCGAGATTGATTTCCCAGTCGCTTTTACCCACACCAGCATATACAATCTTGTTTGACGGGAATCCTGCCTTGACAGCAGCTTCGACCTCACCGCCGCTGACGCAATCGGCACCTAAGCCTGCCTGACAGATAATGCGGAGAATCTTAGGGTTTGCATTCGCCTTGACAGCATAATGGACTACGAATCCCTCGTATTTCTGGACCTCGTCGTTGATGGCCTTCAGGGTCTTTCTGAGCAGGTCAGTATCATAATAGTACAGCGGTGTACGCAGCTGTTTGATCTTCTCTATGGGAAATATTCCTTTCATGTGAGAGATATAGACTAGATGATTTAGCGTTATTATTTTTTCTCGTTGAACAGCATGGAACTCAGTGACTGCAGTGCCCGCTTCTTGTCTTCCTCACGAATCAGGAATGAGATATTGTGGTTGGAACCGCCATAAGAGATCATACGGACAGGGATACTCTTCATGGCGTCCAGCACGCAAGTCTCGAAGCCTATATTCTGCCAGTAAAGGTCGCCTACGACGCAGACGATACACATGCCCGTATCAACGGTCACCGTACCGTACTTCTTCAGCTCGTCAACGATCTCGCCTAAATGGGCAGAGTTGTCGATAGACATGGAAACGGCTACCTCAGAGGTGCATACCATATCGATAGGTGTCTGATAGCTCTCAAAGATTTCGAACACTTTGCGCAGGAAGCCTGTGGCCAGCAGCATTCGGCTCGACTTAATCTTGATGGCGATGATATTGTCCTTGGCCGCCACAGCCTTGATCTTGCCATATTCGGTAGCGTTCGAGATGGTTGTTCCCTCTGCTTCGGGATCCATTGTGTTCAGCAGTCGAACGGGGATGCCTGCGTACTTAGCGGGCTGAATGCAGGTGGGGTGAAGAATCTTCGCACCGAAATAGGCCAGCTCGGCTGCCTCTTCGAAGTGCAGCTGGTGAATGGGGCTTGTCTTGTCCACAAAGCGAGGGTCATTGTTGTGCATACCGTCGATATCGGTCCAAATCTGAATCTCGTCGGCACCGATGGCAGCTCCAATCAGCGATGCTGTATAGTCGCTACCGCCACGCTGCAGATTGTCGATCTCACCATAGGCGTTGCGACAGATGAAGCCCTGTGTGATATAAACCTGATGATTACCCTCCTTCTCCAGGATGGCTGTCAGCTTTTCCTTGATATAGGTTGAATCAGGCTCAGCATTCTTGTCGGTACGCATGAAGTCGAGGGCGCTGAGCAACACGGCATCGATACCTTGCTCCTTCATGTAGTTGACTACCATATTGGTAGACATCATTTCACCCTGGGCGATGATGCTCTTTTCTTCAAAGCTGGTGAAAAGGTCCTTTGTGAACGAGCGCAGATACTGGAATTCTTCACGCAGGAAATCGCTGGTAATCATTTTGTATTCATCAGTCGAATACAACTCTTCTACATGACGGAGGTAAATCTGCTCCAAGCGATTGATTACTTCGTTGGCACCGTCAGAGTTCTTCTTGTAAAGATAATCTGAAATCTCAACAAGTGAATTGGTTGTTCCTGACATTGCAGAAAGAACGACAAATACGGGATTGCCAGACTTTGTTACCAACTGGGTGACTTCTTTCATGTGTTGTGGCGAGCCTACTGAGGTGCCGCCGAATTTCATTACATTCATAATTGTGATATTTTATTGTTTATACTATTTCCAATAATTCTACAGGCTCATCATCAGCCTTTTTCCCCTCCGTTTTCCCATCGGCATCATCGGACATCTCTTCGGCAGCAACGGCATTCTCAACGACAGTTTCCTCGTCATTATGCTCTGCCATTCGGTGCTCCTCGGGAATATCTTCCTGCTGGAACTGGATGGTGCCTTCTTTTTCCACGAAACTGATGGGGGTGTCTTCGTTACCGTCAACCTGTAGTCTGTTGAAGTCGGATGATATTTCTTCAATCTTTCCGCCCTCGCAACGATAGACAATGCCTGGATATTCTTCCAGCAGAGGCATGTTGTGGGTCGACATGATGACAGCTGTGCCTGTGTGGGAAATCTGACGTAGAATCTCCATGATATTCTTCGCCGTTTCTGAGTCCAGGTTACCTGTCGGTTCGTCGGCAATGATCATCTTCGGGCTGTTCAGCAGAGCACGCGCAATGGCAACTCGCTGCTGCTCTCCACCTGACAGTTCGTGAGGCATGCTCATCATCTTGTCTTTCATACCTACTAACGTGAGCACCTCTTCAATGCGACTGTCGACCTCATCCTTCTTCCATCCGGTGGCTCTCAATACGAAACGCAGGTTATTATAGACGCTACGATCTGCGAGCAACTGGAAGTCCTGGAAGATGATACCCATCTGACGGCGTAATGCTGGCACATGCTTGCGTCGCAGGGTCTTCAGGTCTGTGTCTAATACCATTGCGATATCGGCCTCATCAACGTCAAGCTCAAAATAGAGGGATTTCAGCAGTGAACTCTTGCCTGAACCCACGCGTCCGATGAGATAGACGAACTCGCCTTCTTCGACCTTGAAGTCTACGTTCTTCAGCACTTCCGTTCCGTCCTGCTGATATATCGTTGCATTCTTTAGTTCTACTAACATAACTATAGGGAATTGATATGGTGAGGGTATGTTCCTTACTCCATGGTGCCTGCAGCCTTCGCTTTCCTGCGCTGTGCATCCCAGTCGGGATTATGCCGGCGGTGCAGCTCATTGGCCAGATCCTCGATGCGGAGACCTTTGCTGGTCAGGAGAACGATGAGATGATACAACATATCGGAAGCCTCATAGACAAGCTTCTCGTTTGTGCCATTGGTGGCTTCGATGACGGCTTCGAGGGCCTCTTCACCGAATTTCTGCGCCATCTTGTTCACTCCGTCGCGGAACAACTTGGTTGTGTAACTGCCTTCGGGAAGCTCTTCGTGGCGCTTCTCGATGAAGTCCTGCAGTTCGGAGAGGAATGTGATGGTATTCTCTTCATTGGATTCTCCCCAACAGGTATCAGTGCCCGTATGACAGGTAGGACCGTCGGGAATGGCTCTGACAAGCAAGGTGTCCTGGTCACAGTCTACCTTGATGCTCACCAGGTTCAGGAAATGGCCTGACGTCTCGCCCTTTGTCCAAAGGCACTGGCGTGAACGGCTCCAGAAGGTAACTCTCTTCGTGTCGATCGTTTTCTGATAGGCTTCCTCATTCATATAGCCCAGCATCAACACATTCTTTGTCTCAGCATCCTGAATAATGGCTGGAACGAGACCACCGCTTTTTTTGAAATCTATATCCATAATTCAATTATCAATTCTCAATTCTTACATTAATGCCCTGTCCATGAAGGTATTTCTTCAGTTCGGGAATAGGAATCTCTCCAAAATGGAAAACGCTGGCAGCAAGAGCAGCATCGGCCTTACCCTCAATGAAAGCATCACGGAAATGTTCTTTCTTGCCAGCACCGCCACTGGCGATGATGGGAATAGAAAGTGTATCAGCAAGTCTGGCAAGTGCTTCGTTAGCGTAACCGTTTTTCACACCATCGTGGTCCATACTAGTGAAGAGAATTTCACCGGCGCCTCGCTCCTGTGCTTCGTGGGCCCATTCGAAGAGTCCGCGCTCCGTACGTTCACGGCCTCCTTTCAGATAACAGTGCCAGCCGTCAGCATCTAATCGGGCGTCGATGGCACAGACACATACTTGTGAACCGAAGCGGTTGGAGATTTCCTCGATAAGCTCTGGACGGCGAATAGCTGCACTATTAACGCTGACCTTATCAGCTCCGGCATAAAGCAGACGCTCTACATCGGCTAATTCATTGATGCCGCCGCCCACAGTGAACGGAATGTTGAGGGTCTCAGCCACACGTGTGACCATGTCGGTAAATGTCTTCCGTTCTTCAAACGAGGCGGTGATATCCAGGAATACCAGTTCGTCGGCTCCCGCATCACTATAGGCCTTGCCAAGCTCAACAGGATCGCCGGCACTTCTGAGACCGACAAAATTGACACCTTTGACGGTCTCACCGTTCTTGACGTCAAGACAGGGTATTATTCTTCGTGCCAGCGCCATAGTTCTTTCAAGTTGATATGACCTTCATAGATAGCCTTTCCGAACACCACCGAAGGTATTCCTGTCGTGTTCAGGCATTCAATATCTCGCATGGAACTGACTCCACCACTGGCAATCAGGTGCAGGGTGGGGTAAGTATCCATTATCTCTTTGTAGAGCGGAATAGCAGGTCCTGAAAGGGTTCCGTCTTTGGAAATCTCGGTACAGAGCACCGTCTTCACCCCCATCCGGATATACTTCTCCAGGAAGGGGAGCAGGGACTCGTTAGAATTGTCTTTCCATCCATTGATGCTGATACGTCCGTTGCGTACGTCGGCTCCAAGTATGATACGCTCCGCTCCATAGGTGTTCAACCAACCTTCAAACAGCTTCGGTTGAGTAACAGCAACCGATCCTATCGTCACCATGGAAGCACCTGCTTCGAAGGCTTGGCAGATATCATCGTCTGTCTTGATGCCGCCACCGAAATCAACGACCAGATTCGTAGCCGTGGTAATACTTTTCAGAGCGGCGCTGTTGACAATGTGTTTCGACTTGGCTCCGTCGAGATCTACAACATGGAGACGCTTGAACCCCAGGTCTTCAAACTTTTTGGCTACATCAGCAGGTGAGTCGTGATAGACGGTCTTCTGCTTGTAATCGCCTTTCGTCAGACGTACACAATGTCCGTCAATGATGTCGATGGCTGGTATGAGTTCTATCTGCTTCATAAGGTCAGGAAATTCTTAAGTATCTTTTCACCAACGCTTCCGCTCTTCTCCGGATGGAACTGACAAGTGTAGAAATTGTCTTTCTGTAGGGCGGCAGAGTAAGGCTGTATATAGTCGGCCACGGCTATTGTCTCAGAACAGAGGGGCACATAGTAAGAATGGACGAAGTAAACGTAACAGCCTCCGTCGTTTCCTTCGCATACTGAGGACTGCCCCGCTCCCAACAGTCCGTGGAACAAGGGACTCTCAACTCCCTTTCCTTCGGGAGAAGTGGGGGGGAGACTCAATTTGTTCCAACCCATGCATGGCACTTTATCCTCATGACGGGTTGGACGGAAACGCTTCACCTCAGCATTAAAAACACCAATACAATCCACATCACCTTCCTCAGAATGCTTGCAGAGCAGCTGCTGGCCGACGCAAATACCCAGCACGGGCTGCTTCAAGTCCTTGATGAGCAGGTCCAGTTTTTTTGCTTTCAGATACTCCATTGCTCCGCGCGCCTCGCCCTGTCCAGGAAAGAGTACTTTATCAGCCTTCATGAGCTGTTCGGAATCATCGGTCAGCAGTGGTTCAATACCCATTCGTCTGAGGGCATTCACCACCGAGTAGATGTTACCGGCGTTATATTTTACAATCGCTACATTCATGAATTGAGTGTGTATTAGCTGAAAATAATAGTTTTGTTGTGATACGTAAGAATCTTACGCTCAATATGTTTTGAAACGGCACGTGAGAGGACAATCTTTTCCAGGTCTTTGCCTTTCAATACAAGGCTCTCAGGCGTATCTTTATGTGTGATACGTGCCACATCCTGTTCGATAATCGGACCAGCATCCAATTCGGCAGTTACATAGTGGCTGGTCGCGCCGATAATCTTCACACCTCGTTCCCAAGCCTGATGATAGGGTTTGGCACCGATGAAAGCGGGCAGGAATGAGTGGTGGATATTGATGATGTGATGGGGATAGGCCGCAATCATATCGTCGCTGATGATTTGCATGTAGCGGGCCAGCACGATAAAAGAGATATCTTCTTTCTGCAAAAGTTCCATCTCGGCCTTTTCAACTTCTGCCTTGTTAGAGTGGTCTTTTTTGATGCTCCATACATAATATGGAATGCCAAACTGTTCAGCCACGTAACGCAAGTCTTCATGGTTCGAAACTATGCAGGGAATATCGCAAGCGAACTCTCCTGCTTTCCAACGAGCAAGCAAGTCATAGAGACAATGACTCATCTTGGAAACAAAGATTGCCATACGCGGACGCTTATCGCTATAGTATAAGCTGAACTTCATCTTGTAACGCTGAGCATAGAGCGTCGTGATATATTCGTATATCTTGTCGCGGGGGATGAGAAAGCCTTCTAACTCCCATTCTATTCTCATGAAAAACATCCCGTCTTGACGGTCAACATACTGGTCAAGGTAGACAATGTTTCCTTTGTTGTCGGTGATAAATTTAGTTACTTCCGTGATGATACCCTGTTGGTCGGGACAATGAAGAAGCAGTATCGCAGTTGGTTCCATTATGTTTACATTATTATATATAAGTCAATTTCAGCATGCAAAGGTACAAATTACCAGGCAAAACGCAAAAAGAATGACAATTTTTTTTATTATTTACCGTTTTTGCTTACCTTTGCAAACAAAAATAGAAGCTTTCCCGTTGAAATGTCAGATGAAATAATAGAATTACAGGAAGAGAAAGAAGCTCGCTATCGTCTTCTGGTCAGACCAAGATTGATGGAGCTGCTCAAGCAGCAGATTGTTGAACAGGTTGTTGTCAACAAGAAATACCGTGATCCGGCATATACAGCGAAGAGACTTGCCGATGATCTGGATACAAATGTCAAGTACATATCTGCTGTTGTAAGGGTTAAGTTCCATACAAATTTTTGTAATTATGTTAACCGCTATCGGGTGGCAGATGCAATGGCTCTGTTGGTTAATCAGCGCTATCTGAACCTGAATGTTGAGGATATCGGGAAATTAGCAGGATTTGCTCACCGGCAGACATTTCATACAGCGTTTCTGAAACAGACGGGGCAGTCTCCGAATGCTTACCGAAAGGAACAGCTGGAACTCTTAAAGAGGTTTCAAATGTAGCGCTTTGTCTCCCCAACTTTACAAAAGAAGTGTTAAATGCAAATCATTTTCCCCTCAACTTTGCAAAAGTCATGAAAGATAATTTTAAATATACCGATGAGCGTTTTGCCGACCTGCAGATGCTCCGCTATAGACTTAACGGTTTTGATACCCTTTCGTTGCAACAGAAGAAGTATGTGTATTGCTTGGCAAAAGCAGCTTTGTATGGTCGTGACATCACTTTCGATCAGTTTGGCGCCTACAACCTGCGTATCCGACGCGTACTGGAGGTGATTTATTCCGACCATACCATCGACCACTTCACAGAGCAGTTCAAGAAGTTAGAGAAATACCTGAAACGAGTGTGGTTCTCAAACGGAATCTATCATCATTACGGTTGTCAGAAATTTACTCCAGAGTTCTCTAAGGAATACTTTATAAAATGTGTATATCATGTTGATTCAAAGTTTCTTCCGTTAAATGATGGAGAATCCGTTAAAGCTTTACTTGAAGAACTTATTCCCGTTATATTCGACCCAAATCTCCTGCCCAAAAGGGTGAATAAAAATAACGGTGAAGACCTCTTACAGACATCTGCCTGCCACTTTTATGAAGGGGTCAGTCAGCAGGAGGCTGAGATGTTTTATTCAGCTCAGAAGCGTCAGCATGAGCATGATACCGAGCCGCCTTCCTTTGGACTGAATTCAACGCTGGTGAAGCGTGACGGACAACTTGTTGAAGACGTATGGAGTGTGAACGGACGCTATGGAAAAGCCATCAGTCAGATTGTTTATTGGCTGATTCGCGCCAAGTCATTTGCTGAAAACAATAAGCAGAAAGAAGTTATTTCATCGCTCGTGAACTATTATGAGACGGGCTCTCTGAACCACTTCAATGACTATTGTAAGAAATGGGTGTCAGCACTCGACGGCAAGATTGATTTTATTAATGGTTTCATCGAGGTCTATGGTGACCCTCTGGGGCTGAAAGGCTCATGGGAAGGGTTGGTGGAATATATTGACGAGGAAGCCACACGCCGTACTGAGTTGATCAGTATGAATGCCCAGTGGTTCGAAGACCATTCACCTGTTGATCCGCGCTTCCGCAAACAGAAGGTAAAGGGCGTTTCAGCCAAGGTAATCTGTGCTGCGATGCTTGGTGGCGATGAGTATCCGTCAACGGCTATTGGCATTAACCTTCCCAATGCTGATTGGATCAGGGCGGAATATGGTTCGAAAAGTATCACCATCTCGAATATTACTGATGCTTACAACAAGGCCGCACAGGGCAATGGCTTTCGTGAGGAATTCGTCATAAACCCAGAAACAATCGACAATATCGACCGATATGCAGATGCGCTCGATAACCTGCATACTGACCTGCATGAATGTTTGGGACATGGAAGTGGACAACTCCTGCCTGATACCGACCCAGACGCACTGAAAGCCTACGGAAACACCATTGAGGAAGCGCGCGCCGACTTGTTCGGACTATACTTCGTGGCCGATGAAAAGTTGGTAGAACTGGGACTTACGCCCGATAGTCAGGCTTATGAGGCGCAATATTATACTTATATGATGAACGGACTGTTGACGCAGTTGGTGCGTATAGAACGGGGACATCAGATTGAGGAAGCACACATGCGCA
>Ga0326511_10003013_pt1 | contig 13616 bp, 7 predicted proteins | sample 0_2496_0518_D_FD_203701 | JGI IMG/M metagenome (GOLD analysis project Ga0326511, IMG submission 203701) | Bovine rumen microbial communities from UC Davis, California, United States - 0_2496_0518 | ecosystem: Host-associated > Mammals > Digestive system > Stomach > Rumen | place: USA: California... | reverse complement strand
ATGAACGAGTTAATGTTATGCCTTACTACTAACTTGTGAGCGTTTCTGCCCTTCGTGGCTATCAGGCATATCTCGCATCCGCTCTTCTTAGTATAAGCACCCATGAATGACACCTGTTTGCCTTGTTTGGTTTTCTTCGCCCAAACAAATCCTATCGTCTTGTAAGTAAATCCCCATGCCTCGATTACCTGCAGACACTTCGCCAAGTGATAATCCGTGGTCCATATAAACAGTATGCAATTTTCCTTAACAATTCTGCCTACAGGAATGTTGCAGATATCCTTCGTGGACAACACAGGATAAGGGGGCCTTCTCATCCCCCTTATCGTTGTGCAGTCAGGGCCGACACTCATATCGTTGTAATATGACCACGGAGGGTCTGCGTATATGATGTCATATTTCCTCTCTGTATTGTATATGTCCATTCGCATAGCCTATACGTCCGCTACAGCCTCGTTCAGCGCATTGATATATGGCTCCCAATCCATGCTGTCCTTTTCCTGCCATCCTGCTGCGAGTTGCTGTTGAATATAAGCGACACCTCCCTTATAGAATCGGTCGAGTTCATCGAAGGTCTCAAAGGTGTGATAGATGGCATTCTTGTTCACATCTTCATTCATTTTGAAGGTGACGGGAACTATCCCCAGCCTCTGAGCCTCCGAGAAGTTGGTCTGACTCTCTCGCGACAACCATACCACGATGGGCTCATCCGCTCCGTCAGGGATAAACTCATAGCCATTCAGAATGCGTGCATCTGTCTTCGCATCTACCACTCCGAGCACGAACTCCTTTACCTCATCTATAGTAGGTCTATGATCGAACACGTGCTGAATGAACGTCACCGCGTCGGACGCGTCTTCCTTCGGAGCGTTCTGGACGTCAGTCCTGACGATATACATCTGCTTGCGCCTGTTAGCAAATTCTACAAGGGCAACACCTTTCGTTCCCTCGCGTCTTGTCATGTCAATAGTAATCATGTCGTTTATAATTTTAAGTGAAAATATATCCGTAACCGCCATCGGCCTTGATAGTCGTGGAGAATGGTAGCATGTCCTTTTCCAGCGCCATGTCAAGGGCTTTTTTCATCTTGTCATTATTCGTGAAAAACTTTTTCTCGCCTTCAGGAGTGTCTATCAACACTACATATCGGTTTTGTCCCTCTCTCGTGTTGATACCAGTTTCGAAGTCCTTAACCGTCACTTCTACGTTAGTCAGCTGACGCAGTGACGTGGTGCGGGCAGAAAATTCTTTCTTGCCGTCGCGTTGATAGGTAAAACCAATATCGGAAAAATGATACATACTAATTCCCGTAATCTTGCGAAAGAGATGCTCCGCGTGAGCATGTTTGCATGTCCCATAGAAAGAGCCTATCAACTCCTTGCGTCTGCGGTGCGAGAGAACCCTCTTCCATCGCCTTGCAAACCGTTGCTTGATGTGCTTGCGTATGCGTATCTTCCCGTCGCAATACATCTCACACCCCAGGAAGTCTATCGGTCTGTCATCAATACGCCACATCTGAGCGGTGTGCTTGACTCGCAATCCAGCCGCCTCAGTCTGTTGGCGTATGACCTCGGCATAGTGCGTGAGTGAGTAGTAAGAACTCGCCTGCACCACCTTGTCATCACAATAGCGACGATAGTACGGTGCGCCCTCGCGGTCTTTTAGGATATGGTCGATATACAGCGACAGCAGCAGGTTCTCTATGCCTTGTGACGGGCGCATACCAATGCTTACACCTGTGGGGAGCAGTCGCACCCACCGCTCCAGTATGCGTACTATGCGGCGGTCACGTATCTTCTTGTGAAGCATCTCCACCAATAGGTCTTGCGATGTTGACTGATAGAACTTCTCTATGTCATCCTTATACACATAGCGAGTGCCTACAGGATCACGACGCATATCACGGAGCATACGCTTCAGGAGATAGTGTCCGCCACGCCCTTTGATGCTGGCTGCGGTGTCAGCAATAAGTGTGCGGTCCATATCGTGTTCCACAACCTTCATTATGGCGTGTATGCCAATCGAGCGCAACAGGCAGATGCTCTGTATCACTCGCACCTTGCCTCGCTCATTGATGGTCTTCTCACGATATTTGCCTGGTCGCAATGTGCCACCGAGTATGCTTGCCTGTGTAGCCCTGATGACCCACTCTCTGTGCCGCAGAATCCACCATCCGTCATACGTCAGCTTGCGCTTGCCCCTGAGTTCATAATCCAGCGAGTCGGATATATTGCTATATTCGGCTGCACGCTCTGTTATATGCTTCAGCGACTTGCTCACGCTCAATTCCTCTTTCGCGGTTAATAATTGTTGTTGTTGTCAGCCTTCATTTTTTGGACTCTCCCATTTTCGTTTCCCTTGCCGCTCCCACAGCGAGAGCGTGAAGCCTACTCACCGGCAATAGTCCGACGCGCGTGATTTTCCACTTCCTTCATTCTTGCAGTGCTACCGCTCAGAAGGTTTAGTGAGGCTCGACAGGCTGCTGGGCGGTGCATATTCCCGATATGCTATGCCCTGCACTTTTTTCCTCTGGCTGACAGATTTATGCGTCATGATTAATGTTTGCGAGGCGCGACCCGATGTTCGCATTCGTGTTCGAGGGAGCGTTATTCGCATTAACGTAAGCGACACCGCCATTCGCATTCGCATTGTTGTTCGAGCGGTTCAACACACGGGAGCCTCTGCCTGTCTCTACCTGCTTTTTGTTTTTGTTTGCATGGTGGTGTGCTCCACCACGCTATCTTGTAGGCGATCTGATTTTCATTGGATTCTCTTTGTTTTTTTCTTTTGGCGTGAGCAGGGGCTTGCCCCTGCACCCCACGCTTTTACGCTTTTACTGCCCTGCGGGCAACGCGGCTTTGTAAGCCGCGACGCTTTCCGCTTCCGTGACTACGCCTGTGAAGGCGAGGCGCGACCCGACGTACGCATCCGCGTCCGAGGGAGCGTAATACGCACTAACGTAAGCGACACCGCCATACGCATTCGCAAAGTTGCCCGAGCGGTACAACACACGGGAGCCTGGGTTGCTGTTGACCCAATCACAATACTTAGTTGTTTCAGTTGCTTCCTTAGCCAGTGGAATAAAGTCACCGTTCGCGTCAATTCTCATGCGGCTTGTCCAACCTCCCGTACCACCGCAAGCAATAAATCCTGCCACCTGGCGTGCTTGGTTGGTGTTCATATCAATAATGTTAAGCACATAGTTACTCATCGTAACATTGCCCATCCACTCCGCCTTGCAGTTCCACCATGCTTCCAATCCCCAGAACTTTGCTGATGTCAGTGAGGAGGCCTGCGACGGTGTGGTGTCGGTCATGCCCAGCGCGTCTGTCACACCAAGTGTGCGTGCGTAAGTATTCGAGCCAATGCCACACACAGCCTGCGAGTTGGTGTTGCCATACCACGCATAGAATAGCATACACATCATCCACTGCCATTCCCACGTCACTCCCTGACAGCCTATGTTGCGAGCAGCAGCATAAGTATTGTACTGTGCCCGCGTCGCGGAGCCCGTAGATTGCCCTCCGCTGACGGAGCGGCCCTTGCCGTCTATGACCGTCATCTCCTTTGCTCCGACAAGGTTGCGGTCTCCGTGCCATTTATTCCACGACGGGTCAGGCTCTCCTGCAATGGCATACTTGAACTGATACTGGTCGTGGGCACCGTCGGCTGCGGCCTCTCCCACACCCGCTACCTTCCACCAAAACACAGGCAGTTTCATCCATTGGTCGCCCTCGCTGCCATCAAGCGCAGCCGTTGTACCATCGAAATACTTTGTACTGTCCTCATCATCGAGCTGGCAGATGAGTTCCGTGCCTTCCGTGTCACCCTCCTGTGTAGCGGGAGTGCCGAGATAGAGGTGAGAGGCTGCGCGTATCTGCTTAATCACGTCGCCCTGAATATCACCACTGAGCATTGTGGCAGGATCTGAAATGCTTTGATCAAGTGTCACCACGTCACGCTCAATGTACGTGTAACGCAGTGTCACTTCACGCATAATCTGCCCTGCAGTGAATGTTTGTATCGCAGGTGTCAGATAATCATAGACCCTTGCACCGCCTACTTTGTATAAGGTGCCATACTTCAATCGCAGGCTTACCGTACCCACACCCGTTGCCAACACTTCGTCATTCTCGTCGTAAATGTTTACAACCGCCGATGAAACATCGCCCTTGTTGGCAGTAGCGGTTACAGTAACATTCTCATGCGGCTCTGCCTGACCTGCTTCTATTGCCTTTGCTATGCCGTCAGAAGTAACAGGGTTCGTACTGCCTTTGGTGGGCATCTCGTCAAATGTCAGCGTGTCCTGCTTTTCAGATAAAAGGTTATTAACCTCCTGCTTAGTATATCGCTCCGCTATCGCTGCTGCGTTGGCTTGCTCTGCCGCCTGGGCACGTGCTGCCTCTGCCTGTTCAGCCGCTTTTGCACGGTTTTCCTCCGCCGTAAGGTCTGTTTGTGAAGCCTTTCCTGACAGGCTGGTGTTGATAGTCTGTAACAGGGCGTCTATCTCTGTCTTTGTGTAGTAAGAGGTGAGAGCCGTGTCGATAGCGTTCTGCACACGCTGGTTCAGCTCTGCATTGGTAGGAAGTTCGCTAAGTTTCGTCACCAGGGCTGCGGTGATGCCACTCTGGATGGCTGCCCACTGTGCTGCGGTGAACGACGAGTTGTTCAGGTCGTATTCCCATGACCAGCCTGTGCCCTCTACCCACTTGTAACGCTTATAGACGGTGTTGCCTGCCGCGTCGGTAGCAATGACAAAGGCATAGTCGTTGGCGTTGGCCGTTACTTGTTCCAAGTCTTCAAGACTATTGTACGTGCCTTTGAAGTCCGCCGTGGCCGTAGAAACTTTATCGTTGACATACTCTTTGTCTGCGAGCTGATTCTGTGATGTTGCCTGCGCGGGAATAAGTGCCGTAATATCGCCAGTCTTACCCAGCACCCAGTCTCTGATGCCTGCAAGCATCTGTGGTGTTGTCATTAGTGCCATACCTTTTTTCCTTTCTTTTTCTTAATTGAATATTTCGTTGAATTGTTCTTCTGTTATGCGTTCCATGCGCTCTGATATATCGTTCTCCATTTTGCCGAGACGGGCATCAAGGTTAGGGAATGTCCCTTTGGCTTCCTCTATCTCATCAGCCTTTTGCTTGGCATAGTCGCCCTGCTGCTTTGCATAGTCTGCCATCTGTTGTGCCACATCGCCTTTCTGCTGCGCATAGGTGGCTTTTTCGTTGGCATTATCTGCAGCGGTATTGGCATTGCCCGCTGCATCATTGGCATTACCCGCAGCGGTATTAGCGGCATCTGCAGAGCTATTGGCATTGCCTGTCGCCTCCTCGGCATGACCTGCTGCCGCCTCTGCCAATGCTGCCGCCTCGGTAGCCGGGCGCTTGATGTCTTCTATCTGCTCCGGAGTGAAGTCTTCATAGGTGAAAGGGGCGCCCTTGGCAAAGAAGAACACTGCGGCACGTGCCTTCACATCCTGTTTCTTGAACTCATTCCACTCCTTCAGTACCGAATTGTTACGCTCGGTCACTACGATTTGCTGGTCCCAGAAGGAGCGCAGGCGTGTCTCGCCGTTACTGCCCGTGACGGTAATCTGTACGCCGTAGAGGCCCCTCGGCAGTGTGCCGTCGTCGGTAACGATGAGCAGGTTGCCGTCAATCTCCGGCGTATATATATAAGGTTTGTAACTGCCTGTCAGCGCGACCTTTACCACATCGCCTTCTGCAGGGTAGAAGTCTTCTGTGTACGGCTCCCCCTCTTCGGGAATCACCTCACGCTCCATTGGGATAATGACACTCTGGCGGTTGCCCTGCACCCAGATAATTTTTTCATTGTCTTTCTGCTGTTCCATATCTTATTTGCTTGTGTTATTCTGTGGCTGGATAGAAGATAGCGTTGAACTGCTCCTCTGTTACGGCGTCCATCTTGTCAGGGAATGCCTCTTCCGGGTCAATCTTCGAGGCCAGTACTACTGCCAGATTAGCCACACTGATTTGCACGTAGCCCGTGGCGACACCGCCTGTACGGTTGATAAATGGCATGGTGGTGTCGTCGTCGGTGATGGTAGTGACCGTAGGCACCTCTTCCTGGTTCTCCACGGACACTCCTATCTCGTTCAGAGTGTCAAGCACTATCTGAATAATCTCTTGTCTTTCTTCTGGTGTCATATTGTTTTTTATTTGTTACAAAGATAATAAAAGTCCTTCTGCGTTAGCGGACATCATTTATATGCCTCTATGATGTTCCATACATAATACTGAGAATATACTCCAAGCGGATTAGGCGTCGATACCAGTGTCATCTTGCTCCAGTCGCTGTTATACACATCCACACTGGTCAGCGAATCATTAAGCAACTGCACTCCGAAACTGTCAAAGAAGTTATTGAGTGCAACATTGTCCGCTGCACGCTCTACTTCCCCTTCCTCTCCACTTAGTCTCTCTATCCTGAGCCTTATGGCATCTGGGTCTGTGGCAGGGTTGGGCGTGACGTCGATAATTTTTATCATCGCTCCGGGGAATAGGTATGCAGGAGGGAAGTTGATAACGACCTGATTATAGCCCTCGTCACGGTTGATTATTATATCCGCCCCTAATCCGCTATGGTCTCTGCCCGCCACTCTGTATGGGTCCGTGCTGGGTTGTCCGTGCAGTGTCACGACTTTGTGATACATCAACGAGCCCGAGAACACGGCATCCACTCCGTGCAGCGTTCCCTTTGCGGGATCTATCCATATTTTATCAGTGTTACCACCTTGCGCATCAGCAAAGACTACACGGTCGCCATAGAGTTTCACCACTCCCTGCCCTATGTCGATACCCGCGCTCTTGATACCTGCGCCCTGCATTATCATGTCAATGGTGGGCGTACCCGCACCTTTCACGACGCCCGCATAGGCTATCTGCCAGATGCCTATCATATTATTAAAGCCGGCCCTCGTTATCGTGACACCTGCGGGCAACTTGGCCGTAACCCAGCACAGATACCACTCGTTGCCGAGCGCCGTCCGTCCATAACTGATATTCTCATAGCCCGAATAGGATGTGCTTATCTGTGTCGTGACGGTAATCACACTGTCCGTTGCGCTCATCTTTATGGCATATATCTGCGGGGCGGTATTTGACGTACCAAAGTTCAGACTTTGCGTACCGCCATTCCACGACAGACACCTTACTACGCAGAACCATGTCACCGTCTGACCTTTAAGTTCATTGCGCGTAACGTCTGTGGAGTGTGTAAGTTGCCAGTCACTGCCGCGTCCGTCATACAGCCCTCGCACATCGCCAAAGCGGGAGTCGCGCATCCACTGCCGCACCTCCGAGAAGTCGAATGTCACTCCCGAATAAGAATTAATGACAACAACAATATAGTCGCCATAATCATCATCGCTACTGTCTTTTCTGTATGCAACAGCGAAAAAGTCGTCCCCCGACGCGCTCCCGTCAAAAGTCACGCTCTGCGACGATATTCCGCTCACCCGAGCGGCATACTGCGTAAGAGGATCCGTTTCGCCCAGGTCTCCGATATAACCATAGTCAACGCCGCTCTCCGAAGATGCAAATATCGTCATATTGATGGACCATGAGCCGCTGGTCTTAAACCTGACAAAACCTTTGTTCAGCCCTCCATCGCCCGGCGACGGTATCTTGATGACAAGGCTCCCCTGAACGCTGCCAACCGTGCCTTCTGATGCGTAAGGATTGATAACATAGTTCTTCCACCCGTTCTGCACCGCCAGTTGGATAGCGCCAGAGGTCTGCTTGACCGTGCTGACATCTGTCTGCACACCGGCAACCTCACTTCCGAGGTCACTGACATCGCTCTCCACGCCAGTGACCCGCGTCTGCAGCGACGATATGTTCACCTGACTTGAACGAATATACTTACCTACGAGTTGCAACTGCGTCAGCCCGCTATCGGTATAGTGGTCATATCCGAATTGTATCTTCTGTGCAACGCTCGTCTCTACATCACCCTCTATTTCCGTGCGGAATGTTCCCATAAGGTTTACGCCTACCGAGATATTAACCGGCACCGAAACACTACGGTTGCCATAGGTTACAGGCACGAGCAGACTTATCACGCCTCTGCTGACATAAGCCGAACCGACGGGGGAGTAGGTGTCAAGTGTTATCTTGCCTGCGCTGGAAGATATACCGAGTCCCATATCGCCCGCACTCACCACCACTGGCGTCCCTACCGTTGCGGGGGTGTCGCCACAAAGTGCAGAGAAACCAATATCCAGCGGCAGTCCGAAGTCTGTTGTGTTGTTATAGTTAGAGCCGCTGCTCGGCTTTGTGGCTTGGTTGAGTATCACCGGGCTGGGATTGGCAGTCACCGTCCATCCGTCTTTGCCATTGATGCCGTTAGTGCCGGTTATCTTTCCGTTGTCCTTCCACGTAGTGCCATTCCAGTAATATAGATGTCCGTCGGCCTCACAGACATAGCACGTGCCTACTGTGACACGCTCCTCCTGCCACTCTGCGTCTTCCTCGTTATATACGTCAATAGCGTAACTGCCGTGTCCCGTGCGGTCTGTCAGCAGTACCGTGTCACCATCGGCGAAATAGTTGGTTCTGTAATTCGGATCAATAGTATTGGTGGTGCGGGCCTCGCCTCTCAGCACTACGCTTGTGCCTGAAGCTCCGGGACTGCCAGGGTCGCCTTTCTCTCCATATATACGGGTAATAACCCAGTCACCGTCATATTCACCATTCTTCACCTTACGCTCCGCACGCCATATCATCGTCCGTCCGGCAGGCAGGTTACTTGGGTCATACCACCCCTCGCTCGTATGATCGGCAAACGGAGTGTTGCCCTGCGGCGCAGCAGGCTGGCTGGTGCTCGGAGAGAACTCTATGTCAAGGTCTGCAGTGTCAGTCTCTGGCGCAGGCGTGCTCCATCCGCTGTTAGCACCGTTGGCATAGAACGTGCAGACGCTGGACCACAGTATCGCCGTGCCCTGCGGTATGCCGTCCGTCCATACGGGCTGCCCTGCCACTGGCGGCGGAACAGGGTTATCGTATGTATTGTATGTCGTTCCGTGCGGCACTTGGTCTGTCGGTGTGGCGGGCGTTGTGTTGCTGCGACAGAACACGCGGCTCTTGAACGGACCCTTGTCGCCTGCCGCTCCCGCGCTGACCTGCTTCTGCCATATTGTCTGCTGCTCTGCCGACTCCCCCGGTTCAATAGTGATATAGTCAGGCTTGCGTGAGCATAGCGCTTTCTGCTCGGTCGTCAGCGCGTTGTATTGCGCGTCTGTCAGATAGTTGCCACTGCTGTCCACCCAGTGCGCCTTGCCATCAATAGAACTTGCTATGCACAGCCACAGGCTTCCGATATGGCTCACTCTGTCATTGTAGTAGCACTTCCTTACCTGTCCGTGACTGCCATAGTCGTCACGCTCCGTAGGTATCTGGTTCCAATACCCCCTGTCAACGGGGATTCTTGACACCCCATACTCCTGAATAAACTTGAACGACGGGCCATAGAATACATACCCCGTGGCAGGCGAGAGCTTCATCTTCATGGCCTGCCCGCCCCACCACGACTGTGCAAGGCTATACTTGTATATGCCTCTGTATATCTTGATGCACGGAGCGTCCATATTGGCCAGCCCGTTGATCTCGAATGTCATCACGTTCATGCGGTCCGCGTCAAACGAGTTGCCGAACTGCACCATCGTGTCGCCCGCAGCGGGTATGTCGCTCTCTAAGGCAGCGCCCTCCCACTCTGTAGCCGCACCGCCTGCTCCTGCGTGCTCCAGCGCATAGTTGTATGCTATATCTATATAATGGTATGTCTTGCCGTCTATCTCCACCGTACCGCCATAATTCTCCTGCGTATCGGGGTTTACCTCACTCTTTTTCGTGCCATTATATGTTCTTATCTGATGATACGCGGCCTTTGACGGTGACGGCAATGCCTCATATTCCTCCGTCGTTATCTTGTTGCCGTCGTTGTCGGCATAGGCAAAGGTCACGTTGCCGTCATTGGCCGATACGTTGATGACCTTGCGCCACCAGAATACGTTGCCCGCCTTGCGCTCCGTGCCTGTATAGTCGTTGCGTGACGAGCTGACGAGGTTCATCGTCTGACAGCGTGCCAGGTCGCCCACACGCCACCAGTTCTCCACCTGCCGCTCGTCGTCCTCCGCGAGGAAGTAACAGCGCACCGTCCTCACCTGCAGCAGCTGTGCCTGCGTCAGCGTGTTGCGCACCTTTCTCCGCCTTGCCATCATTCCTGCGAGTGGTGTGTGACTCAGTATCAGTGCAAGCCCTCGCGACAGGAACGGCGAGGTGACTATTGAGTAGCCCAGCACCTCGCCATTGGCGTCGAGATAGTCTGTACGTGATATATCATTAGCCGCAGAAGAATATATCTGGTCGCCCGCGCTGACCTCATATTTCTTCAGCTCCAGTGCCTCTGCCACGAGTTTTATCCTGGCATAAATGTAATCTACCGTCAGCTTGCTCTTACCCTCATAGTTGTTGGTGATGTTCCATCCCGTATCGGCAATGGTGTCACCAGTATAGTCAGGTGAATGCACAGTGCTGACGCTCTCTTTGCCCTGCACGGTCAGATTGCCCGCCACTGACGCATTATTGGCGGAAAGATTGCCGTCGGCATCAAAACCGAACAACCCCCTTGCCTTTACCCACAATCCTTGCAAGAAGCCTATCATTCCCTCTGCCTCGTCATCGTGGTCAGAAGACAGATAGTGCTCATCCACATATCCAGGCGTTGCCACCATCGTGTCGCTGTCGGTGTAGGCCGTTGACGACACGGCTACGTCCGTCAGCTGTCGTTTGTCGCTGCCCAGACGGATATTGGCAAACCATGACTTTGCGTCCATCACGATTTGCTTGAGGAATGTCACTGTGTCATCTACCGCAGAGTAGCGCCACCATGTGTCATCGCCGCCTGCGTTTATCGCCTCGTCGCTTGACAGGCTGCCGAAGTCTATCTGCTGCGCCCACTCGCGCTCCAGCGTGCCGCCGGCATTCGTGGCGGTCAGCAGTCCGCGCAACCATACATAGTAGTAAAGTTCCGAGCCTATCTGCTGCCCGTCCTCGTTCTTGCCATAAAGGTCCAGCTTCTCTGACGGAAAGACGATGTAGGCTGTCTCTTCAGGGTTGTCGGGGCGTGGTATGGCGGCATAGACATACTTCTCCGTCGCAGTGGGGAAGTGTGTCGGTGTAAGGGACAGCCGCCACCTGCGATAATTGTGTGCTTCGTCATATCCCAGTCCCTCTACGTCCTTGATATAACAGATGATGACAGCGCCTGACACCGCGTTGCCCATTATCTTGCTTGGGTCGCCGTTGGCATTGCGCTCTATGTGGATTGCATCAGGATGAATCCAGTAGGATGATGTACTTACGTCGGTCATTTCTTTTCTTTCATTAATTCATGGCAAATGTAATCTCTTCTATACCATGAGAGCGGACATCAGCGAACCTCTCACGTCCATCCTGACGCTAAACTGCACCTCCATCACCGTTGCTCCCGCACGGTCTGCCACTTCCACCTTGTCGCCTGGCAGGATGTGGCATGGCACCCAGCGTCCGCTGACCTTTATCCACACATTCTTCGCCATCAGGAACTCATGTGCGTACCACTGCGTCCACGCCTCGTCCAGCGGTCCGCTGCACAGGTCCCATGTCTCATAGTCGTTTTGCTTCACTGTCACCCCTCGCGAGAATGTGCCGAATGTCTCGCTCCTCGCTATGACATACTGCTGGGTGTTGTAACTCACCTCGCTCTTTCTCAGTGACCTCACGCACAGGCTTTCCGTCACGCCCAGTCCGTTGATGAAGCGCATCTGGTAATAGTCCCTTGTCCCTGCGGGCAGTCCATAGACCGCTGCGCCGCCCAGTGTCTGTGCTCCCTCTGCCACGCCGTAGATGTATGTCCTCGGACCGCGAACGATGCTCAGGCTGTCGGCCTGCATCTCCTCGGGGCGCAGGAAGTCCTCGCCCGCCACCACTATCTCCGGCGAGGTCTGGGGCTTGCGCGTAAACCGCAAGGCACTCTTGCTTTCGCCTGCCACAAGGCGCTCCATGTCGCTGTATGCCCCCATCAGCGCACCGAAAGTGCTCGCCGGAGCGTTGTTGGGATAATAGTGCTTGGCACTCTCCTGTGATACACTGTTCTGTATGTATTCGTCCCACGCCACGAGATAGTATCTCAGGTAGGGATGGTCTATATACCCCTGTCCCTGCTGTGTGTCAGGGGAGTACACATAACTGTCAGCCACCGCACGCAGTGCCGACGAGATGTCAAACTGCAATATCTCGCCCTCTGCCGCGAGCGACGACATTTCCATTGTCACATAGTCACCGCCTTGCAGTCCTGCCACCACCTGAAGTTTTACCCTGTGGAACACGGGCGACTGATACGTCCCCGCCTGCACTGCGTATGTTATCGGCGAACCGATAAGGGGAGACCCTGATGTCTGTCTGAGTATTGTTGCCATAACCTGTTATAATTTATAATGTGAAAAATTCCAGTTCTACGTTGTTGATGCCTGTCTGCACGTCTATGTTATACTTCACCTTGCCTATCCAGCCCGTCATTCCGTCTATCCTCCATCGGCGATGCCAGTGGTTAGTGATATTGGCGAGCATGGAGATATTGGCTTCCAGCCTTACCTTGAAGGTCTTTCTCTCCAACAGGAAACGTGTGTATTCCAGCATGAAGGTCTCATACAGACCCCTTGTGCGTATCTTCTTTGTCACCTCACCCTGACTGGTCTCATCGGCATAGCACGGCGCAAGCCACACATGCTGTCCGTCGCCCACGTCCTTGCCTTCCTGTGTGAGGTCTTTGGTGATGTGGCACTCCCCGCCTGCGTCTATATAATAAAGGAAAGGCTTCACTGCGCTTATCTTCAGCGAGAAGCGTTCACCGCCGCCCAGACCCTCTCTGTCGCCGTTGTAGTCATACACCTCGCCCATAGGACTCATGGAGTCACTGGTCAGCGCATACTCGCCTGCCACGTTGCGCCATCGGCTGTTGCCCAGCAGGTCATAGTTGGTGTCATATATCTGCATATAACCGTCCGTGCCGCCGCCCTGCATCAGCGCGATGGCCAGTCCCCAGTCATAGTGTTGCAGCGGAGAGTTGCCGTCATCGGTCTTGGTGGGGTCATAGCTCTCGCGCATCTTCAGCCGCTCCGTCAGATAGAGGTTGGCATAGGTGGAGGGCAGGGCATTGTTGATGAACTGCTCCACGAACTCATGCTCCATCTCTTCGTCGATGTAGGCTGACAGCAGTATGTGCGACATATCGCTCTCGCTGTTTATTCGGCTTATCTCATACGTGTCGCCCTGATAGGTGTATGAGGCCACCGAGGTACCCGCAGCCACGTAGATGTCTCTCATGCGATAGTTCACGTCATTGAACGGCACAGGGACGAACGACGAGGTGAACTCCTTGATGAAGTCCTCGTATCGCTCCGAGCAGTCACCCAGCTCCACGCCCTTGAACGTGCCGACCTCAAAGAGCGAGCATTTGTATTCGCCGCTTTCCAGTGCGTCCTCGCTGGCTTTCCATCGGTAGGCATTGCCTGTGTGCAGGTCTATGTAGGTTTTGAGGTTTTCCACCGGCTT
>Ga0326511_10003012_pt1 | contig 13623 bp, 23 predicted proteins | sample 0_2496_0518_D_FD_203701 | JGI IMG/M metagenome (GOLD analysis project Ga0326511, IMG submission 203701) | Bovine rumen microbial communities from UC Davis, California, United States - 0_2496_0518 | ecosystem: Host-associated > Mammals > Digestive system > Stomach > Rumen | place: USA... | reverse complement strand
TGCGCTGGCGTGATACAGAGAGTCCTTTTGGAGCTTCTCTATCTCCGCCAACACTCTCGCTTTGTAATCAACTGTTTTCTCAACTGTCTTCTTAACGGTTTTCTTTTCTGCCATTTTCCTTCCTCCAAATCACATAAGGTACAATCCATAGCGGGCAAGTAATGAATAAGATCGCATCTCTAAGGGCGAAAAACACTATCAGGAGAAACAAACAGAAAGCGCCCGCAACCTTTTCTACATCTCCCATCGCCGCCCTCGTAAGAGGTCTGTTAAACTCTCTCGCTAGTTCGATTATCTGTTGAATCATTTAGAGCCTCCACCACTTCATATTTGTAGACATCATTCGTTGCCTGAACAAAGTTGCCCCACACGTCTCTGACGTAACCCCACTCCGTTCTGCTGAGGGCGTGGTCGGGATCAGACGTATACAGACAATCTCTATTGCACCGTTCGCACTTCTTCCGGTCACAGAAATAAAAGATTTTGTTCATTTCTCTTTGTATACATCCTCCTTGCCGTCAAATAATTGTCCGAAGATCGCAGTCAAAACGTTCACAACAATGGAGTTTCCCGCCTGGGCATAGAGTTGCGTGTTCGATTCGGTTGCCTGTGCTTTATAAAAGTCTTCGTCATCGAAGTCCATAAGCCTCCAGCACTCAAGGGGTGTCAATTTACGAATTCTCATTGCTAGTTATGTTTCCTATCTTGGATGTAGTTGCCCGTGAGCCAGTCCCGTTGTTTGGCGAGGATGGCCTTAGCGCATTGCCCCCCCCTATAGACGAAGTTGTCTTCCTGATTGCGATATCTCTCGCGAATAGTGTGAGCGGTGTGCGAATCATCGCTGACATCAATCGGCTCAAACAGGAATCCGTTGCCGTTCTTCTTGTGTTCCTCGCTCCGCGCTACGAACGTGGCGATTTGCTCTTCAGAGAGGTAGTACTTTTCGTCAACCTCGTCCTCGAGGTAATCTCTCAACCGCTTCGACAGGGGTATTGGTTCAGGAAACTCATATGTATAGTCTCCGAGCCAACTCACCATGAAGCACCGTTCCCGGTTCTGCGCCACACCGTAGTCCTTTGCGTTCAGAACCTGATACGCGGTTTGATAACCCATACCGCTAAGAGATTCTCGCCACATATCGAAATCGGGCTTGTTCTTCTTGGAGATGACTTGTTTCACGTTTTCCATGATGAGGATCTGAGGGAGATTGTCGCCGCACTCGCGGAGTAGCCTCTCGACTTCCCAAAGCAATCCGCTTCTTGTACCGCTCCCTTTTGCCATGCCTTTTTGATGCCCGGCAATGGAGAGGTCCTGACAGGGGAAGGAGTAAGTAAGTAAGTAAGTAAACTTGTCTCTGTCTACTATCCCTAAATCTTCAGCGCGAAGTTTTGTGATGTCCGTAGGAACGTAGTTGGTGCCGTGAATCGCGTTGTAAGCTCCTACAGCGTACTTGTCTATGTCATATGCTCCCCAAGATTCAAACTGAACGCCTAGCCTCTGCAATGCTTTGGCCTGACTACCAATGCCACTAAAAAGTTCTATGAGCCTGACGGGTTTGGTGATACGCAACTTGGGCGAGTCGAAAAGGGATACCTGACCGGGATACTCGATATCAATCATTGCCTTATCTCCTTATTCGCCTCTTCTGCATCAAGATTAGATTGCCAAGTTTTTAAAAGAGCTTTGGAGATTGTTTCCCCCATATCCCCTTTCTTATCTAATCTATTCTTATCTAATCTTTTCTTATCTAATCTAGGTTGACTTTTCATTGACTCGTCAATTTGACTGTCATTGACATTATTTGACATAAGTTTTTTCTTCTCTCTGGACCTTTGCTGAGCAAGCCTGTTGTACTCTCTCAGTTCTTCCATCTTGTCAACGGATTGGTACTTCTCCCAGTTAATAATGGTGATGGCATGGTCTTTAATCTCAATCATTCCGTATGCCTCAAAGGTCCTTAATGCCAGCGCTATGATCTCCACACTTCTGCCGAACTCTACCGCAAGACTTTCTTCCGAGAAGGGGACGGACTTCAAGAAGTACACATCCCCTCCATCATTGATTTCTGCCGCCAAGACGAGAAGTTTCAGCCAAATAACGATAATCGCGTCCCCGTCTTGCATCCTTTCGATTTGCTTTATCTTGCGGTTGTTGAACAGGTCAGTGGACATTTTTATCCACTTGATCTCCATTTCCGTCCTCCAGAAGTTTCTTGATGATATCGTGAGCAATCAGGAGTTTCGCCTCCCGTTCATAGTTGTAAAGCTCACTATCGGTTGCCTGTTCAATATATTCATTCGCCATTGTGAGAAAGGTCTTTTCCAATCTCTCCATTTTGCCCTCCTAAAGATAATTTTTATGAAAAACGTTAAACCAATCGTCCATATCCCAATTTTGGCTCTCCATGACCTTTTTCTGCGTTTCCTGTTTAAGCCATTCATATTTCAGAGGGTGTCGATGAATGTCATCGTGGCATTTTCTGCAAATAAAGACAGTCGCTCCGTATTTGTCGCTTATTTGTCTTGCCGTTCCCCCGAAAACGTGATGGATGTCACAGGCTTGCGCTCCGCATATCTCACAGAAACGGGAGGTCTTGAATGTCCTCGATTGGTGCATCATAGTTCTCTTCTTTCTTCTTGTAACCCGTGATATAAACATTATCCACATTGACGTAAGTCACGGTGTCCGAAGTTTCTTTCTTCAAATACGTTTCCCAGCTCCCCGTTAAGGCGATACCGTCACCTTTATGGAAATTTCTCATAACGAAATCCCCGGTAGGACCCCACGCCTGACATTGGAATGAATCGTATTTTGTACGGTCGCGTTTTCTCGGAACCGAGATCCAAAACAGGACCTTCGTTTTCTCTCCGACTTCAAACTGTCTCGGATCGGAGTTCATCCTCCCCATTGCTGACCAACTATTCATTTTTACCCTCCATTTGTGTTAACCATCTGTCCACCTGTTCTTCTGTCCATGAAGTAGGCGAACCAAATTTACCCATTATCTGTGACCATTGTTCCGTGGTAGTCATTTGCTTAAGGCGGTCTTTTTTATCCTCTAAGGACTCTTTATCCATTTCAGGCAAATCTTCACCGGCATAGATGTATAGCCCTAAACCGAACATTGCGAGGTTCTTCACCAAGCACCGCATTAAGGTCTTGTTAATATCGAACATGGTCGCCGCCTCAACAGTTTTCTCTGTATAGTTCCCAGTCCACCTCCCATTCTGGTACTCTTTCACCTGATAGGTGTAGGGTTCGGACTTCATAGCCTTGTTTGCTCCATCCATAACAGGCAGCCACATATCATGCGATATTCCCCCAATCGTCACCGTGGTCATTACCATGTAGCCGGTTTTCGGGTCATACATATACGGCACATCACCGAACATATGGATGGAATACGAAGCGTCTTCGTATCTCTTTTTAATCTCAGCCCACGCCCAAGTCCATGAGAGATAGGTCAGTTCCGCTTTCCCCTGTTTCAGGGTTTCGGTGTGACCGTTGACGTTGAGCTTGTATAATTCGTCAAACATTACAACCTCCTAACTTTTTCGCATACGATCTCAAAGGGTACGATCTCAGGGTTACTCATGACCCATTCGGCATAATCTTCTAAGAAATCGCTGACGAAACTTTCCATTGCCTCGATATAAGTTCTCTGACCGCTTGCCAACATATCAAAGAAAAGATTGATGCTTTCAGGATAAAAGTCGGCAAAATCGTCCTGATGGATAAGGCAGTAAATGACCGCTTTATCGAAGTCATATGTCTTATTGAATAAGCATCTTCGACAGTAGGTTTTCCCGCCTATCACCGTAAGAGTGACTCCGGTAGTTCCGCACTCTTCGCACGTATCAAACAATCTTCCCATCACGCACCTCAATGAAATCAAACTGTGTCTGTTCGGGAATCTCATAAGAACGGATAGATTTGTGCGGATAGAGCGCTAACAATGCGGCGGCATCTTCGGACAATTCCTGATGTTCACCCTTGAGCATCAGCTCCGCAGTCTTCTCCATATCTCTCGCCTGTTTGAGCATCTTCTCCACTTGGTAATGCCTGTCAGCTAGACTGTCGGATAAACACATCCCTTCGTGAGTTCCGATAAGGTTGTATCCAGCCCTCCTGATCTCGGTGTTTAGGAAACGGATATAGGCATCAGACCAACCTGTGAGCCTTGAAATCTCTTTAATCTTTCTCATTAGTACACTCCTATCTCATTCATGAATCTGATGAACAAACCGAGCGCTTTCAGGAACAAAAGACAGGCCGGTATGCCAAGCGCCAAATAAAGGCATCCTCTACGAACCACATATTTACGTTTCAAGAAAAAATTGTTATAATCCATAAGTTAGATCCTTTCTGACAAAGAACACTTCCGTATTGCGTGGCGGGGTGTTCTTTTTTGTTTAGTGTCTTACCTTTAGGTAAGTTTTAGTGTAAAAAAATAATCCTCATAGTTCGGCAAGTCCAGGTACTTCTTGATGAGAAGCATCTCGCTATCCCTAAACTCCGTCCTATTCTTGAGCTTGGACCTGAGGGAAGTTTCCGAAACCCCGGCGATCTTTGCCACATCAGCCTGAGTTGCGCCTTTTTCTCTCATTGCTCCTAGCAGTTTAGAATAATCGAACTCCATCGTTAGCCTCCTTTCGTGTGATGGTTCTATCTTATACCTTGCCTAAAGGTAAGTCAACACTTTTCTTGTGCTTTTTGCAAGAAAATTTTTGCTTTCGGTTAAGATAATGATATAATAGGCTCAGGAGGTAAATGGAGATGACAGAGTTTGCAAAAAGATTAAGAAGTTTGTTAGATACCAAAAAGGTTAGCGCCGCAGAACTGTCCAGAAGGACCGGAATCTCCGAGGCGACTATCTCCCGTTATCTTTCCGGGAAATATGAAGCGAAGCAGAGGAGCATTTTCGTTATTTCCAAAGCACTTTCTGTAAGCCCTGATTATCTTCTTGGAACGGATGACGAAGTTGTTGAGAATGTGATTACCCTCTTCAACTCCCTATCAGAGGAACACAGGCTTGATGCTATTGACTACATGAAGTACCTGAAGTCTAAGGAGGTGCCTAATGTACAAGGATAGTCGAGGACTATGGAGAGATTACATTGTGTACCGGGGCAAAAGGAAGTTCTTTTCAGCTAAAACGAAAAAGGATCTTCTCATGAAGATTGCCATGTTCAACGTCAATTCTTCCGAGGGGCTGACATTTGAAGAAGTCGCTGACGCATGGAAAGAGGAAAACTGGGACAGGCTTGCTTTCGGGTCCTATCGTTCCTACGCCCCCGCCCTAAAGAGATGCGTCGGGAAGTTCGGAGACCGTCAATTGAAAGACATTAAACCGAAGGACATTCAACTTTGGTTACGTCAACTCGGAGAGACATACGCCTATAAAACAGTCTCCAACCACAAGACCGTCCTCTCGCAAATCTTCGACTATGCCATTCTGTCTTTCAATGCTGAATCCTACAATCCCTGTGATAGGGTCAAAGTTCCCTCAGGACTGAGAAAAACCACCCGAGACGCACTTTCTCCCTCCGAACTTAACGAGATACTATCGACAAAAGAAAACGAGTTTCAACTCGCTTTTCTTATCTTATTCACGGGGTGCAGATTGGGAGAAGCAAACGCTTTGAAAATGTCAGACGTGGATTTTGAGAAGAAGACCATAAGTATCTCTCATTCTACTTCTTGGAGGTCTAACCAGCCCTTCATAAAAGACCCTAAAACCGAATCAGGGATAAGGGTAGTACCGTTGTTGCCGAAGTTGGAAGAACGCCTTAAAAGGCTGAATTTGGGGGCAGAGGATTATATTGTGTCACAATCCTCTGAACCGCTCACTCTTTCAGCGATTACAAGACGATGGGAGTCCTGGTGTAGGTTGCATGGATTAGCGAAAGAGGAAAAGAGAGAACCCACGGAGAAGAATAAACACAGTTCCGTTTGGAAACCCACGATTGAACGGCATCAGATCCGCCACCAATACGCCACCATTCTTTATGAAGCGGGCATTGACCCGAAATCCGCCCAACAGTTATTAGGTCACGCTCAGATTCAGACAACAATGGATGTTTACACCCACATATCAGAAGCGAAGCAGAAACAGGATTATGTCAAGTTAGCAAACTATATAGAGAATATTGGATAACAAAAAAGACCACCGAGTGGAAAGGAGTAAATCCCCGGTGGTCTTTAACATGAGTATCAAATTTAGTGCGACAAAGGTGCGACATTTTCCTCAAAAAGTGCGACTAAGTGCGACAAAAATCCGCTAATTTTGTGTTGTTTTTCGTAACTAATTTTGCGAAGTGTGATGCCGACAAAGTACTATAAAATAGAGAAAAACCGCTATTTCTAGCGGTTTTCTTCATTGGTGCGAGTGACGAGACTTGAAGTATCTGCGATTGCTTATATATAGGCTTTTGCAGACCGTTGTGCGTCACAGGTGCGACTAGTTTTTATCGACAATCACTCGCAGCTGCTTTTCTTCAGCCATATCCAGCAGATCGTCTCTGTCACCTTCACTCACATACGGGAACAGAATCTTGTACGTTTGAGGACTTGATGCCTTGTAGAATGTTACTCCATTCACACCGGCACACCATTTGTCTTTTTCGATATTGTACCAAGTGTAGTTCTGATAGTCTTCCGTGTTCAGGACATTGTAGTAACCCCTCGCAAGGAATCCCAATCTCTCCTTGTCCGTCCCTACTCCGTTCCGGCAATTGAGGAAGTCCAAGTCTACTAAAATCTGGTCACGGGTGATGTCCCTTGCAACAGGATCTACCGGAGATACTTGTCTGTATCTTATCCTCCCGTACTCCTTTGAAGCTGGATTCACATAGATGCTTTTATCTTCTACGAAGATATAGTCCAAAGGGTCGATACTGTTCGCCTTTGCGTTCGCTCCCTTGCGGAGTTCAAAGTGCAGATGCTGACCGTTGGAATAGCCACTATTCCCCATATAGCCAATCACTTGCCCTTTGCGGACGGTCTGCCCCTTTTGGACGGTTATCCCTTTGAGGAGATGTCCGTACATGGAGTACCATCCGTTGCCATGTGAGATGTTGACATAGTTGCCGTAGATTCTCTTATTGGGATAGGTGTTTCCATATCCGTCAGCGCAACCGACTACCGTGCCGTCCTCGATAGCGACAATGGGTTGATTGCAATATGCGCCATCGTTCCATCCAAAGTCTACTCCTAAATGTCCGCTCCAAAAGACTTGGGTGATTTTGATGTAACGACTCAAAGGATAGATGAAGTTCATCCCTCGCCCACCTCGTTGTTGTCAACCTCTTCCTCATCTTCGGGCATGGGGAGACTTCCGTCTTTCTTGTAGTAGTTGACAGAGGAAACACCCAAACACGCACCGATGAATGTAGCGATAGCGGTGATGGTCTTGGCAATCTCATTGGCATACGGAATCCCCCACAAAGGGAAGATTACGGAGACCGCCGTGGAAAGAGCAGGAAACACGATAAGGCAAAGCCACTTCAAAACGTCATAGACGGAATTATTCATTGCGAACATTTTTTACTCTCCTTAATACCAAATTCTTTTTCCATTTTCCACTTTCCAATGTTTGCCTTTGTGTATGCCCATATGACTCGCACTTATCTTCGCTCTCGTTTCTTGAGAACGAGATGCACCAACATTGGCTTGGTGTGCTTTCTTTATGTTTTCTTTTGAGGCTCGTAGGCAATCCTCGCTCGTCTTATGGATGTCGCTCAATCTCTGCTTTAGTTCTTCGGAACGCACTTTGCCTCGGTTCTTCTCACTGATTTTTCGCTTTGACTCTTCGGAGTGGGACGGCAAATAGTTAGGGTGCCCCATCTTCGACTTTGAGTTGTGCTCCCTCGTAAGAGGATTCATCGCATTTTCGTGTTGCGTTACCCATCGGAGATTGTCTACGTTGTTGTTGGACGGGTCTGTATCGATATGATCTACGTAGGGTTTGTTCTCGGGGTTTGGAATGAACGCTTGAGCCACGAGCCGGTGAACGCTGAAAACCCTTGTTATGCTCTCTCTGCAAAGTGTCACGTTAAGATAACCAAGCCTACCGATGCGGAGTCTCATTATTCTCTCTTTTCGTCTTTGCTGACCGCCATTGTTCTCCACGATACGCTCGACCGCTTTGACTCTTCCGAGATTGCTAACTTCATAGAACCCCTCGTAACCCACGATAGGTTTCCACACCTCTTGAGGCATCATAGTCATATCTCCTTATGCTGATTTCAAAACTTCGACATAGAAGTCAAAGGTCGCTACGGTCTGTCCACCGCTCACTATCACTATCTCTGTCGGAGCAGTTCCCTCGCAAGTGTAGGTCGGGAGAAGTGCGGTGATGGTGTTTCCGTCTATGGTCGAGGTCGAACTCTCCACATAGGTTTCGTCCATCTGTTCTGCGTGGACGGATGCGGTCGCACCGCTTGGCACTTCCCACGCTACTCCGTCATTGAACAAGGTCACTTCCACATAGCGTGAGGTGTCTCCTACTTTGGAGTAGATGACTTGTCTGACAGGAACGGTGAGGTCTTGAGAAATAGATACTGTAGTAGTCATGATTCCCTCTCATTCTTCTTCACGTTTAAGGTGAACGGCATGGAAGATACACCGTTCTGCTCCACATCACAGTAGCATTTGCCGACTATCTCTGTTGCTTCGCTTGGGAGTTCCGAGAGCAGACCGCCATAGGTGAATTTGATGCTTACGATCTGACCGCTACTCGCCCAAACATTGTTTGTTCCCACCAATGTCTTTATCTGTTGAGGTGTGAGTTGATATGTGACAGGTTTAGCAAGTTTGTACACCGCTTGGAGCGTGGCGTATTCCGTTTTGAAGTCCGCTAAACTTGCCGAAGCAACGTAAATCCTAGCAGGGAAACCACCCGAATTAACGTTATACATCGGTGTTCTTGATAACCACCCTGTGGTGTTATTTGAAGAGTAAGGAGCGTGGGAACAGACGTTGGTGCTTGTGTCATCGTTTACCCCTGCGGGACGGGATTTAGGAACGTTCACCCAATGTAATCCACCAGTGCTCACGCCACCGTTAAACTCCGAGAAGTCATCCACCGTGAGGTATCGGCTATCCACCGTCAGCACCCCACTCACCATATCCAATGTACCGCCGTAGACGGTCTGTCCGAGTGAGGTGGTGTACTTCAAGTAAGCATCACCATTCACAGCAGATACGCACGTTTCGGTGTAGCTGTTATCGTAGGGATAGTAGTCCTTGGGAAACAGATTGCGGAAATACGCCACGCCCGCGCCAGTGTTCGCCTGTTCGAGGCTGTAGATGTAGTCCGCAACGGTTGAACCGAACATAAGGGTGAGGTCAAAGAAACGAGCGTTTTGAATGGTAATATCCCCATAACCCGAAGCGTTGTTGTCTTGCACCATGAATTGGAAATAGTATGCTTCTTGGGTAACCTTTAGGACGTTAACGTATTCCTTTTCCGTTGTTTTTAGAGTTTTGGATGCGGTTTGTAAAATGGCTGAAGCAACGGTACGGACATAGAAAAACGTATCTGTATCTGTGTAACTCTTCGCCTTAATTATCCCCATGTAAACATGGTTGAGTTTCGGGACTCTTTCTTGTGGTGGCGTGGCTTGAGTAAGCGAACGGTATCGTGCATCCGCCCTAAAAGTAGCAACGTTATTGGATACGGTATACGAAGAACCCGATGAGACCGTCCAATTGCTAGTATCAGCGAAGTTGCCGTTCTTGATTAGCTGATTCCACTTGATTGCTTTGCCATAAACAGGGTCATCATACACCGTTACCTCGTCATGCCCTGTGATGGGGCAGATGTTGGAGTAGGGTTGCCATGTTGGGTCGGTTTCGGTTGATGCCACAATCATCGGATAAAACACAACGTTGTTTGCGGTCACTCCGTTCATCACTCTACAAGACATGTAGACGGTATTCCCTTGCACAATTTTTACTTGGCGTAATGTGCCATTATATGAGTTTACGGAGTTGGTTGTGCCGTCCCATTGTTTGCACCTCGCCCCCGTGGTGGTGTCCCACATATAGGCGTTGTAAGATGTGTCGGAAGTATATCCATATAGAGCGTTGAAATAAAAATCTCCATACACGCTAGAGGTATCCACACGGATGATAAAGGACGCATCTCCCGATGCCGTTCCGTTTGCCGTGACAGTACCATCGGAGTTGACCGTAAACGTGACTCCATTATAAGTGGTGGTGGTCTGCGTGTTGTTGAGTTTGTTTTTCCCCGCACCACCTACCCACGGTTTGTCATATCCGTTGAGGTCTTGCACAGGCTCGATGCCCACGGTCAGTTCCGTGACATCCGCTTCGGTGAGGGATTCAAACGTGCCACCGCTTTCGACTTCTCCCCCTGTGACCGCTTCGCTCGTCACCTCTACACCATCGGGGCGTAGGATGCGGAGAGTGCCGTCTTCGGGAGTTTGGTCGAGCGTAATGTCAAGCACTCGCCCTGTGTCACCCTGTTTGGCGTATATCTGCCGTACCGAGGGTTCGGTCATGGATAAGTTTAGTTTAGTTGTTACCATCACTTCTGCTCCTTAATCCACTTGATATCGGTTTTCATTTCCACTATCGCTTCGGCGAGGGACGCAAATTTTTCGGCATACGAATTATGTGAGTTCAGCCTCTCCTCAATCCGTCCGAGCCTGTCCTCTACGTCCTTGTCTCGCACCGCCTGTTTCTTGATAACTTCTTCCTGCTGCTTTCGTAAATTCGTCAACTGATTCAAGATGCCCAAGATGCCACCTATCACCCCGATTAGAACTGATATTGTTGTTATGTTCATGTCACGTCACCGCCCTTTGTAAATGTTCCTGTTCCACCGTTCGTGTAGAACTGTTTGTTCACTTTATCCCACATCCCTATCACGTTGTCCGATTTCCGATAGCATGGGACAAACTCTCGCACCAAAGTTCCATTATCGTAGATGTATGTGTGTCCGTAGAATCGGCACTTGGCATGACCGCTAGTCGCTCGATGAGTGCCAAAGAGGTACATCGTATAGGGTGCGGTGAATGTGCCGTTGGTTGCGGTGATGGTCTTGAGAACAGTACCGTTCATATCGGAGATGGTAAACACGTTCTTGTTTGCATCAATGAGGTAGCGTGTGTTGACTGTTGCTCTATAACCTAATCCGCCGTCCGCTCCGTAGGTGTTGGAGTTGAAGTTCCAGTTCACATAGGATGCCCATACATAACTCTCAAACGCTCTTGAGTTGTAAGCCTGCGACGCACCGAACCCACCGAAGTAGGTGTTGTTGAACTCCGTCCACATGATCTCGCAAGCAATCCTTGTGTTGTTGTTGGGAGTAAAGCCTGTGTCGATATGTTGAGTACCGGAAGAAGCAATATATTCAACCTCTTGGTAGGCTGACGGTATGCTCTTTCTTTTTCTTCCGTGGTTGAGCAAAATAGCAATCATTTGAACACCACCACTCTCACACTCAGCGCAGAGGACGGCATAGCGGTCGCCACAAACGTGACATAGTTTGAGCCTACTTCCACGTTGATGATGTTCGCCCAATCGTCAGCAAGTGCTTCTGTTGTGCAATTGGCTTGACAGAAAACAACATCATTTGGTGTTACGCCTTGTACTGTTGGCGAATAGCGATACAAAGTACCGCTCGTCACCCATCCCGAAGTTGGGAGAGTGACATTCACGGAAGTCATGGTGATACCCGTCCCCGATTGCGCTGCCTCGTTGATTGCTCCAACAAGGTTATCCTTCTCGGATGTTTCAAGGTCGGAAAGGTCACCGATCGCAGAGGTGTTGGTCGCTACCTGGTCAAGCGCGGATTGAACCTGTTGACCCAGTAGGTTGAGTTGATAATTAGCCATCCTTTTCCTCTTCTTTCTGTTTGCTTCTGAAAAGCTGAATCAATGCCATGAGGGAGTTCATGTTGTCGAACCCCCGCACTTCTATCTTCTCCAATGTAGTAAGAATTGCCCTTACTTCCTGTTCTGTTAATGTCATTCTATGCTCCCCAAAACGTGATATGTTGTGCCACCAACTGTGATGTCATACAGTCGAAGCGTTCTTCGGTTCGTGCCGTCAAAGAATGTCATCCAGCAGTTATCGCCCTGATGGTGAAGTCCTAATATCTCTCTTGAAATCTGTACGCCGCCGTTGTCCTCTTTTCCGCTATAAAACGCTATCTTACCGCTTGCGCCGTAGTTGGAACTCTGCCATACCTGAATATCCAAGTCGGCATCAACGTTGTCAACATTTCTCAACCTGAAATCGGAGTTCGTGGTTTGGTAAACGGGAGAATAGGTTGCGGTGGCTTGTAACCACGGAAATCCCGTGTGAGGCTCATAAAGGTTCATTCCTGACCATTCCACGTTGTTGTAGCTCTGCTTATACGCTTGGACGGCAAAGACTTTTTGCTCTGAGGTCGGATGATACATGAACAGGTGTACTTCCGTATCGCTCTCGGAATCCGCGTCCAGAAGAACAACACCGTTCTGCTGAACCGACAGTTTGGATGCTAAAACACCATCTCTTGTGATTGCGTTGGTGTAGGTAAGACCGCCATCCTGTGATATTCCCATTCCGCCCGCAGTTATGCGGAGAAGTCCGTTTCCGTCCGCATCATAGACAGTAGCACCGCCGTTTGTTCCGTCACCGTTATCAATCCATTCCCATGTTCCTTTGGTGTTGTTGATAACATCCGCAGCCTTTTGGTTTCCCATCTGCACCTCCGTCTTGGTAGCACTTGTCAGGGTAAGTCCGGCAATCGTGTCAGCGATCGTGGAGCGTGGGTCACCTATCTGAACGGAGTTATATCTCTCAAGAAGAACGTCCGTTTCAATTGCGATTATCTTTGCCTTGACAGAAATCCCATATAAAGGGAACTCCACCGTGACCGTATCACAGAGGTCGCACTTCTCAACCTCTTTCAGGTAAGAGTATTCCTCTGTTTGACCCAAGTGGACAAAAGATACCTCAATAGAAACTTTGGGTGCGCCTAATCCATTGTCAGAGATATATTTCTCCGCTCTCTCTTTAAGTTGGTCTTGAGAAGGAGCTTCTTCAAATTCAGACGATAAATCCAAAGGAAGAACATTGTGAAAACTGAATGGAGTTTGTGCGGTGAGATAGTTTCCGTTGGAGTCTGTCAAATATGCACCACCCGCCTCAAGTAGGTAAGTAGGATTGTTCGGGTCATAAATCTCGATTATCTTTGAATCCAACTCAACAAGCTCGTCGCCGTCCACGTTCGCCCAATAGGGATAGATTCCTGTGACAACGCTCTCAAGGTTTCTCTCCATGTTGAAGTCGGTGATGTTCACTCCATAAGCGAACTTTACGCCATTGTCAGAACCACGGTTCAAGTGGAGATAGATATTGAACTTATTGAACTCATATTCTCCCTTGCCGTACACGTCCAGAATGGAGCCTTCCTGGCCACCTAAACACGCCCTAAAGGAAGTTGGCACTTTCAAGGTATAGTTCCCTGTGACCAATTTATCCGTGTCTGCGGAGAAAGGATTGGTGACCGCTGAATGTGTGACCAATCCGCTTAACGCCGCCTTGCAAGTACCCGCCGTAAAAGGTGAAACAGGAATACCTGAAAGGTCATAAGAGATATGGTGA
>Ga0326511_10003011_pt1 | contig 13627 bp, 18 predicted proteins | sample 0_2496_0518_D_FD_203701 | JGI IMG/M metagenome (GOLD analysis project Ga0326511, IMG submission 203701) | Bovine rumen microbial communities from UC Davis, California, United States - 0_2496_0518 | ecosystem: Host-associated > Mammals > Digestive system > Stomach > Rumen | place: USA... | reverse complement strand
CCGGTTTAACATACCATGTAGTCCCATCAAGAGATGCTTCTTGTACGGTTTTGCCGCCGTATTCTGTCGGAGTTGTAGCGGTGATGGCATCGGATATAAATGTTCCATCCCAGTATGCAGTGATGGTCGTATTCGTACTGTCCTCGAACTTAAAATAAATACTATGCTGAGTCTGTGTTGGAGTCCCACCGCTGACATTTACTGTGATTTGTGCATTGGCGTAGTTGGTTACATCCTCTGTAACTGTTCCGTTCTGCGAGATGCTAATCTGCTTAGTGCCTGTGGGAGCGATTCCGCCCTGTGTAACATCAGTAAGGGTTATATCTCCCTCTAACCACTTGCCTGCTGTGTTAAGCACTCTAGTCTGGTTATTAACCGTAGTCAGTGTTGAACCTTTGTATGTTACTGTCGTACTCATGTCACACCTCCACTATATACAGGCAATGTTACGGATGAAGTTTGCCCATCAGAACCAGTCAGCGTGATGACATTATTGGTCATCGAGATTCTGTAAGTTGTGTCGGAATCAGTGCCACTGCCGCCCGAAGGAACTGTAGTAGGCATCAGCGCATCGAACAGTTCTGACGGAGTAACAAAGTCATAATCTGTGCCTCTTGTATATCCCTGTAGTGCATTCATAATGGTAGTCATCGCCAACTTGGCATTGCTGTTGTAATAATGGAACGCACCGATGAAATACGATTTGTTCTGTATTGCCGTTTGAATGGCGTTGGTCAGGAGTGAATAATCAGACCAGTCATCAAGCAGAGAACGGTTCATATTGTAAGGAAACGCATCACGGAAATAGTCACCAAACTCATAGTAATGAGCCGCCCACGCATCAATCAGAGGGTCTGAGGGATCATAGATAGCTCCTTCACCGCCAGCCTTATAGATTCCCCTTACCTTGAATCCGTGATACTCAAATTCCTCTTTGCTCTTGCAGAAATACTGATACATCGTATCGAAGTCCGTCTTATTCTGCTCGGTAATCACTCCATCGGAATGACAGATGATTTCACCGCCGTTCTGAACACACAGTTTCATGTAATCGAGGTTTGTCTTCCCTGGGTCATCATTAACACAAGCCTTCAAATTCTGCGGAATAGCCGCCATATAGTAAGGGATGTTGTTTGTTGTGAACAGAGTATGCAGATTTTTGGTTTCCGCAGGACGTAAATCGTCTGTACCTAAGCAGATAAGTGCTTTTGTCAGAGTTTTGGGAGTGCGAGGAACTGTTGCGGAATATGCTCTGTAATCTGCCATGACGTTATCAATGACAGCATCCTTATCCAGTTCAGCAGTCACCTTTTTCTGAAGGTAGTATGTCTGAGAATTTGCGTACAAAACTGCCATCCACACACCGCCAGTAGGAATAGTAAATTCTGTCCACTCGTCTTGATATGTGCGTGTATATGCTTCAATTTCTGCTTTATTAGTATCAAAGATAATAATAGATGGCACTTCCGCATTTTTACTATCAAAATGAATAGGCATATTTTGATAACGATATTCTTCTCCAGCTTTTACAGGAATCATATTCGAATATGGAGTGCATGATGTAGCAATATATGTTTGAGTTTCACCCCATGTTTTTTCAGTAGATGGAATTTGTGTATAGGTATAATCATTGTCGGGGTCATAATAATAACCAGCCGCCCAGTCGCTATAAACATCTTTCCACTCTGTTTCCAATGTTGGATTCTTTCCGCCAGTACTTCCTGTCCCTAATACTTTTTGCCCACTAGCAGCATAAAAGGATTTACCGCTGGCAACATCAGATTGCACAGCGGTAGTATCACTTATATCTATTAATGTAGTCCCATTATAGACTACTTTATTTTTATATTGATTTGCCATTCTTTTATACTCCTTTTATCTCTTTATTTTTAACTATTAACACCAGTACCAATTGTTACAGTCACACCACCAGCCGCATTGTCAGATTCACTATAAGGAATTGCATTAACTGTAACTTGAGTAAGATAATTATACCCTGTGTCAGGTGTAATAACTTGAGCTGCTCCTGTAGGGGTTACAGTTTTACTTTGAGCAACAACCCCTTCCTATCCACTCATTGTACCTTCAACACCAAGAATTGTTACACCTTGACGGATATTTCCTGCAATAATTTTTGCTTGTTCTGTTGAACTAATTGAAACTTTACCACTACCATCATGGAAACCAATAGGAATAGTATATTCCCCAGATACAGTAGTAATCGTACCTGTTACTCCTCCATTATTAGGCATAGTACCAGTTAAAGCATTACCTCCTGCGTGAGCAGTTTTTGTTGCTAGAATTTCTGCGGCCATCGCTGTGTCGCCACTAGTATCAGAATCATATGTATTTGTACCAGTAATAATAGCACCTGATTTATCATGAGCAGTTTTACCGCTAGCTAAATCCGCAGCAGTAATCGTATCAGATGTTAAATCAATAAGAGTATTTCCATTATAAATTATCTTATTTTTATATTGATTAGCCATTATTTTATTTCCCCCTTTTAACCAAATTCAATTTGTCCTGCTATATAAACAGTATTTCCCCCACTAGTATTAGATGTTTCATAGTAGGGTATTTCTTTAACTATAATGTCTTCAATCAGCTTTTTATCTTTAGTAGGTAATACCGTTTCTTCAAAAGCTAATGGTAAAACCTCATAGTTTCCATCGTATACAGGAGCAGTTTCTCCTATTCCGATACCATAAGTGATATTTCCACTTATCTTTTTAATAGGAGAAATATTTCCTATAATTGTATCCATAATTTCTCCTCCTATATCTTTTATTCTACTTCAGGTTCTATCTTTATCACACCTTTTATAAAAGTATTAACATCTCCATTTGCAAAAGTGATCTCTATATCATATACATAGCTTTTACCAAAAATTAAATTTTTTGTATCTTCGGGTTCTAAATGTAAAATAAGAGTATCATTTGGAATAATTTTTCTAATTAAAGTCTTAGGACTTGAATAATCCTGTTTCATTGCAAATCTTATAACATCCCCTTCTTGAGGAGTATAAATTTCATTATCAACATATATCTCAATTTGCAGTCTTAATGTGTCTCCTCTAATTAGGGAAATGGGTATTGTTTTTATTTTTACTTCAGAATTAATAGAATAACCCATCTTCTATTACCTCCTGTATATTATTCTTTTTTCATTAAAATATAATCTATAATTGCTTTTGAATCAGAGTTTTCAACAAAAGCAAGCTAAGATATATTTACATTATCTATTTCATACATACCTGTTTTACCTATTACAACATTAATTTCTTCCTATTGGTCTTTATTTCTAAATTTAATTTTATTACCAGGCTATGCCATAATACCTATTCTTTTTAAATAAATTTCATTAAATTTAGAATTTGCCTCTATTAAAGAAACTAAGTTTTCTTCTGCTTCAAATTTTTTTGATTCTGTATTCAAAGCAGCTAGTTGTCCTTGGTAACCATCATTATTTAGCATATTCTATCACCCCCACTTACGTTAAAAGGCTTACACTAATAATAATATTATTTGATACTTTTTCTGCTGGAATCTAAATTCTACTAGTTGTAGCATCATAAACATTAGTTTGACTTTGGTCTCCAATAGTAACTGTTATAGATATATTGTTTAAGGTTGAAGGTTTAGAAATAATATTAACATATTTATGATTCTTTTGTATTTTTGTTATTGGATTAGAAAAAGAACATAATCCTGTCTAATCATTAACAGAAATAGTTACAATATCATCTTCTTTTACAAAAAGAATATTCCCACTTCCTTGATTATAATTTCCCGCACTACCTTCAATATCAAAAGCAACATTTCCAACCTGAGTAACTTTACCAATATAATACCAACTACCATAAAACGATCCATCTGCACCCTACCGAGAGGGAAGTCTACTAAAACCAAAATACTCTTTATCTTCTTTGTCATTCCCAAAAGTTATTACACTAAATTCGGCCGGTGGAGCATCTTCTTGATTAGAAACAGCACCACTAGGATAAAGCTAATTTAGAGCCTCTATTACAGGATTTGAATTTTCATTGTCATAAGCTCCAACTCCTTCATAATTTTGAATTCGTTTTATTAATGATTCTAAATCTGTAATAGATGAAGCTCCTTCAGAATTTTGTAATGCAGTTGCTAACCCATTTTTAGTATAATTCATTATTATACCACCAGTGACAACCTGTTCTGAAACTGCATTTCCAATAACATACCAATATCCATTTGCGTATTCTCCTTCAGAATAACGAGTAAAGCCTTCAACCTCACTTCCAAATTGGACTAAAATATTTTTATCATTACCTACAACAGCCATATTTTTTATTAAAGGAAGACTTCCAATAGTTGTCCATGTTGTTGTTTCATCAGTTTGTCCATCATTTTTACGATATTGAATTTGAGCATCTCGTGTATTATATCTTAAACCATTAATAAACTTTAATCGGTGTTGTTGCTATTCTGAATCGGTATTTAATTGATATTTTAAAATATCATTATCCGCATCATATTCAAACTTAGTAAAATATTTAAAAATTTCTGCAATTGTCTCTATATTTGGCGTTTTGTTTTTAAACTAAGCAATTAATTTACCGTTATTTTCTCTGACTTTTTTAATAACAGGAATCGATACCTCAATGGGGTCTCCAGCGTTTTTAGTAAAAGATAATTTAAATTCATTAGAATCAAAATCCAATCCATTAACATATGTAAGGTCTGTGATTTCAATTGCATTTAGTTCATTCTCTTCTGTATATACTGATTCAGAACCTTCTGCAAAATGATGTATCCCTGCCAACTGATACCATAATTTTCCATTTTCATATAATATTCTTTTAACATAAGGAAGGTTAAATTTTTGCGTAGCATTATTATTATATGTAACTTGGAAATTTTCAAAAGGTTCATTATCTGGAAAATTTCCTCCAACAATAATATCTTGTTGCTCGCTATTATATACTGGATCAAAGGTAGAACTTAATGAAATATTTTTTATCCATTTAATAGGATTTTCTTCTGTCGTTAAAGTTTTTTCTCCATCATGAGCAAAAGTAATCTTTAACTGTCCTTCATCTGTTAATTCAATAGACTCAATTTCATTATAATCTCCTAAATAGAAATATTGTCTTTCCCCATTTTGCTTAGCATCATAGTTATGTATTTCATAAACATAAATAGATTTATCAGCTAATTTAGTTAATAAATCGATTAAAGTAATACCTTCTGTAACAATATCTGTTCCATATTTTTTTTGGAAAAAGGTTCTATCAAATTTTTCCTCTTCTACTTCTGCCTTTGGGTTAATTAATTTTTGTACTCCCCCATTTTCATCATAATAATAAAGAGGTTGTTTTTTATCATTACTATCATTAGCATTATCTGCATAATTATTAAAAGTAGTAACTCTTAAATTTTTTAAAGTATCACCTTTAACTCCTTTAGGAATAGATAACTTCCATTTGTTATAATAAGGATGGGTACCTGGATCATCATCCGCTCTAGTAATGTGTGACATATCATCCGCATCACCATTTGCATTATATGGATCTACCTGCTATGTTGACATCTAAGTTACTAAATAAGGAAACTTAAAACCAATATAAGCCTATGTTTCATCACCAAGTTTATCCATACTAACAGAATAACATTGCCACTTAATAGCATCATTATAGTTACCATTTTCATCTTTACCAGGTATTAAACCAGGTTCAGTTCCAGATGGACTATATGACCCAGATGATTTTCTCTCTTTAAATCCTTCTGCGGTCGCCATGTTTTGTACCGACTCATATGAAGTCATATTCAGTAACGGAGCCTTGCCAGCAGGTCCTACAATGCTACCAATATATTCCGCACCATGAGCCTAAATATTTGTATCTAGATCAAATCTAGATTCCGTGTCTTTCAAAACATCTATATACGTAGGGTCATCTGCTGATACAGCTTGACCATCTTTATCTTTAAGAACATATCCCGCAATAGTCTTATTACTATTGAAGTCATAACCTCTTCTAAAGATTTTTCCATTATCTGGATGATTTTTCTGAGGGTTGTTAATTAATACGTATTCCTCAAAAGCCACATCAGTACAACCGCTTCCTTTTGCAAAATCATTTACCATTTGAGGAATGTCTAAATAATTTTTTACAAGTACAAATGAAGCTCCTCTGCGGCCTCCATAAAAACTGTTATACATTGCCATTTCTTATCACACTCCTTTTTAATTTTCTGTTCCATATTGATAATCTACAATAAAATTATCTGTATGATAAGTTCCATCTAAGGTCTAAGATTTTCCTGGCACAAAACCTAAAAAATTAACCTTATATCCATTTCTAATTTCATAAATACCACTAGGACCAATTCTAATAGGCTCTCCATTAATACACATTAATAAACCTGGTGGTCCTTGTACACCTAATTTATTTATAGAAGTATCTCCTAAAATATCTTGGACTTCCGCAATTTTACATAAAGATGGATTAATTTTTATTTCTCGACCTCTATATGCCTATCTTTGTTCTTTAGTAAAACTTTGCCCCGTCTCTGGATCTGATTCAGTCCAATAATCAATAGTTGTACGACTTAAAATAATTCTTAATTGATCATAAGTATTATTTGGAGCAAAAATAGTTTCATAATATGCATATTTACTTGCATTACTATCCTTATTTGGTGCAAAAATAGTAAAATTATCTATATACTGAGTAACCTCTTGTAAGTCGCTTTGGTTGGCTAATCGTAAAGTTAAATCCGAATCAATGTTTGGAAAATTTCTTTCTATTGCTAATTTTATATAATAATAAACACCTGGTTGAAAATTACCTATTATCGAAATACCTTTATCAATAAAAGTCTTACCCTCAGTGTCTAAGGCTCCTGCGGGTGCTGTATCCACATTATCGATTCTTATTAATTCTCCTTCTGAATAAACTGGATTTAAAAAAGCCGCTTCATCAGAAAAAGTACTAGATAATATTTGCCCAACTTTAAAACTCATTTTTTATCACCTCGCTTATACTCTTTCTATTGCTTTAGAAGCATTAATAGTTAATAATCCTTCTGCATCAAGAGCAAAAGACATACTATTAATTAAATAGTCCCCTCTAATGCCACTTTTTGGATTATAAACTGTTATCCGCGTATTTGGCTATAAAAAATAAAGAGGAACTGTTTGTAAACTAATTGTTTCATTATAACTAGTAAATTCATGTAATGTTTGTCGAATATCCTAATAAGCAGAGTTATAAACTCCCCCTATCTATAGGTTATTATAAATTGCTGATTCAACCTGAGAAAATTTCTGACCTCGATTTTGAGCCTAAGTTCTTTTCTCCCATGTGTCTTCCGCTCCAGCTTTAATTAAAATAATATCAGGAATCCAATTTTCAAAAACACAATTAGTATTTTTACCATTATCTGTTACAAAAGACCGTCTACCAATATCTCCTACAGACAATCCAGAAATAATTGAATTTCCAGAATTAATAAAATCTAAATAATAATTAATACAAGTTGGATTCTATAATACCTCTGGATAATAACAATTATGCTCTAAGTCATAAATCTTTGGCCATTCTACTTTTAACTCAGCATAATAATAATTAGGTTCTAATCCTCGTGTCTATGCGGCCGCCCCTTCTAGAAGAAGCTAGGTTCTCCAGTCAGTAGCAGTAATTATTTTTGCTTCATTATCTAGAGTACCCCATTTCCACTATCCATTAATCTTTATTGGAGTTTTTATTTTAGAATCTTCGTAATAATAATGTCCTATATTATTTTTAGCTTCACCTAAATCTGTTGAAATAATTGTTGGATTCCCATATCCCGTTTCTGAGTTTTCATTTTCTGTAATCAAAATTGGCATTTTCCAAATACCATATTTATCAAAATCATATTCTTTATAATTAAACATGATATATTTAGTATCTTTTATCATTGGCTCATTATCAATAGCAAGATGATAACGAAGAGGAATCTCTGCATTTTCAGTTTGTCTAATCCCCCATATCACAAAATCATTTTTAATAGAACCATATTGCGGAGTATTTGAATAAGTTTTTATTAAATCGCTATCCTCAAATTCAAAAACGGAAGTTCCAGAAGTCATATTGATTAGATATGCAGATAATTTATTGCTTCCATTTTGAGATGCAATATAATCTGGGATTAAGTTACTATTATTTGCGGCTTCTAAAATATAATAAGATTGAGCATTATTTAAAAAATTTTTCTTTTCTTGAAAAATAAAATTACCATCTAAATCATAAAAATACTCATAATTCCCAAGTACTTCTATAATTTTATCTAGAACATCTGTCACGGATGAACCGGCGTCCGCAATTAATTCCCCAGGATAAATAAAGTCAGTATAAATGAAACCTACATCTTGTCCTTTTGTAAAAACCCTAGAAGAAGCGTCCTTTGCCTCTAAAGAAAATACATACTAATTTAAATCTTGCTGAGTAAGATATAATGGACTATTTAAATTCCATCTCATAGCTTGTTTAACCCTATTGTCTAAATCAGATATGATAATTTTACCCAATTGCTCTCCACCCCAGTGATGAACTAGCTCTTGAATAATCTGATATATGGTAGGATGAACGGTAACTTCATCACCGTTTTTATCAAGAGTATCCATAACATGAAGCTATGCGGCCGCCGGTATAGTACCGCCCGCACTCCCGTTTAAAAGGCACATCTTATCTTGTAATTGTACAGATGCAACCATACCTGTCTCTGACTATGAAAGTGAACAAGACATAATTACATACGTACCTAGTGGGAACCATAAAATCTAATATTCTGGATAATCTTTTGTTTCATTTACATAACCTATCTATAAAACAATCTTTTTATTAATAGATAAAAGGTTTCTTGTGTTTATGATATTTCCTGTTTCATCATCAACACAAATACTTAAATTAGCAGTTCTTCTTAAAGAACTTTGACCATCTATATTTATATTTGCTGAGATAACTCGCCCTTCTATTGCTTCGATAGGTTCTTCTAACCAATCCAGTAATGTAATTTTAACAAAATATGTTTTTATGTGTAATTTTGTTAATTTTTTAAGAAAGGCTGTATCACTTAAATAACTGTAAAGAAATTTCATAATTAATACCTCTTTCTTAAAATTTGACAATAATAATCCATTATAACCTAGGTAGGACATCCCAGCACCATTTCAGACTCTAACGAGAACAAATACCAACCGCCGCCATAATAAATACAATAAGATGTTCCTACAAGATTTCTATTTAACAAAGCAGTTTCCGCATCTTGCTAAATAATCTCTTCATTTTCTTTTAATATAACCCCATATCGATAATAGTCATCTACAGAATATAATCTATTACGTAGTACTGTCAATGCCTAAGTACTAGAAATTGCATAAACATGATTCTTTTGTGGGTTTGTAATCTATTCAATTTTTGAATATTCTCCATCCTATTTAAAATATTCATTATCGCTACAAATTTTATTTGGATTTAAATTTTCTTGTAAGTGTGTCCCAGCTACATATATGCCCTTTATACTAGTATTTTCATCATAGAACTCTAATAAACCAGTATCTCCTACAATAAAACTATCATATGCTCCGGTTTTTAAATAATTATCTTGAGCATCTCTAATAAACAATACTGTATTAGGTTTAGCATAAATCTTTACCCCCTTTAAATCCTGTAGAACCTGAGAAATACTCCCTGATTCAATTTCATTTGCAGTAGGTTGGTAATAATATTTTAAATATACCTTTTTAAATAATGAATCTTTTGTATTGAAAGACCCTATTAATTGTCCAATCTTATAAATATTTTCATATTCTTTTGGATGCGTATTGGTTCTTTCAAATTCTATAACAACAGCTTCGTATGAAATAACCCCTGTCTCTTCAGCGGATAAGAAAGATAAATTATAAATTTTAGTACCTTTATCAGATAGTTCATAAATACCTTCTGGTCCTACTAAAATTTCATCATTATTTATTCTAATTACATGTCCAATAAACTCTTGTGTAGAAGGAGGAGTTGAGGTAGAACTTCTTGTAAATCTACCATCTTTTCCTAATACAACAGCATATGGATTTGAAGTAAATTCTATTTTTAAAGAGCTTAAATAATCTATTCTTACGTCTATCTCTGGAGTTGCTAAACATTGATATTTAGGTAAAATATAATTTTTTATTATTTCCTTACTATCATCATTTGCAAACTCTCCTCCTGTAAAAGTGAGATTTTTACCAGACAAAGAAAGTTGTCTTACATGATACATTTCTGCATAATCCCCGTATTGCTCATTGGGATAATATAATTTCAAATCTGGTACAGCTACTTGTCCTTGTGTAACTAATTTAATTTGAGTTTGAAGGATTTGGTCCCCAACAGTTTGAATATTATACTTATCACAATTCTCAATAGAGAATTCATCAATCTCTTGTGCCGTGCAAGTAAAATCATAAATATGTCTACTTAAAGAATTATTTGGAGTGAAACTAATATTCATTAGTTTAACAAGAATATTTCCTTCCGTTGTAGACTTATATAATTTAACAGAATTATTATATAAAAATTCAATAACCTTCTCCCTAAAGTCTTTTTCATATAAAGAATTGTTATAATAAGTTATATTATTCTTTGCATTATATTCTCTATATTCATCAGCTCCTTGCCAATCTTTATTATATAAATCATCAAAAGAAGCTTTCATACCATTCTATCTAATATCCATAAAAACAGAAATGGTTCCACTTAAAGAAAAAGTTCTATAATCAACATTTCCATTTCTTCTAATAAAAGGATATTTAGAACCTATTGTTTGAGTTAAAGATTCAGATACAACATGGGAATAATTATTAACTTGAGGATTAAATTTAATTTTTAACTGTTGATCTCCAGTCAAAAGGAAAATATTATCAAAAATACAAATAACAGGTTTTTGCATTTCAATCATGTTAGAGCGGAAACCTTCAACATTCTTTTGCTGTATTCCGTATTTATACCAAACTCCACTTTCAATAATTCTATCTTGCCATACTTTATTTACCTTTTTTCCTGTTTCAGCTAAAAAAAGATGAGCATCTTCCCAGGTTTTAAAACCGTCTTTACTTGAACTGCGGCGGATAATAAAATTAGCTCCTAGTTGATTAATTGTCGTAAGTGTTTTAATACTAACCTAGATCCATCCAGCTTCTTTATCTGCGGCCGCCGCAATCTAGAAATCACCTGGGTCTAATGTAGTATACTCAATTAAATTTAAAGAAAAAGGATACTACTAGGTCCAATGATATAAATTATTAGTCTATAGCTAAAATTTTAATACATAATCTTGTAGATTTTCCAAATTATATTTGATTTGATAATTTATTTCATTTGTATTAGTATAGATATTTGAATAAATATCTTTACTATCTTCTAACAAAGTATCATTTTTATCATATAAGAAAATTCGATACTTCTTCAAATATTCATTATCCTATGCATTAAATTCTACTCTTCCAACTAAATCAATCTATTTTAAAGAAAAAGTTCTTTCTTCTGAGTCTTTGTTAAAACCTCTTAGCTTTAATTTCGGTTGTTGAATACATTTTAATAAAACAACTTGAGACCATTCAGAGAAGTTTTGTAAATTATCATTTATCCAAGCTTCTTTAATTTCTTTAATAGCTGGTTTGCTTGTAATATTACGACTTGTAAAACGGATTTGTAATTTATAATATTCTCCAGGATTAAAGCCTGTTGTTCCTGCTAGGTCACTAGCCGCAATTGTAATATAATACTTATCGTCTGAAGCTCTAGTTGATTCATATTTCATATCTGTAAACATAATTCCAGTTGGATACTTTTCAAGGTTTAAAGCGGAATAATTAGAATTTTGACTTTGAATAGAGACTTGTACAAAATCAGCTATACTATTTGTACTTTCATATTTCGCTAAATCAGATAATGAATTATAGACAGATAATGAAAAATAAATTCTACATTCACTATTTTCAGAAGAATTTCCTAATACAAATGCGGGAGCATAAGCCTTTTTAAAAATTGGTGGATATAAATTATTTCCTAATCCTGCCATAAAACATTCCCCCTTTATATGTTTATTTTTAAATCTGTTATAAATAAAAAAAATACTTTTTATTTTATTAATTCTTGACCTAAGAAGATATATTTCTTAAATTAAAGAATTAATAAAGATAAAAAGTATTTTTATTTATGTCCATTCTATTTGTGAATTTAAAGCTTCTTTTGCAATATAAAAAATCTTAAATTCTACGTCAACCTTTGCTGCTGAACTAGCAGAATTTTTAATACTAAAAGTAACATGGCTTTCAGAGGAGTTATTGACAATCATATAAATATATAAATTACAATATGGCGCATTTGCTCCACTAGAACTTGAATTTAAGATTCTCATTCCAACAATACCCACTGGAGTATGATTTGGTAACGTAATATCACAAGTTAAACCAGAATTAACATTATTAGCAGCTATGCTTATATTAGATTTTTTCTTTGTACTATACTGAAATAACGGTACTGTACCTGAACCATCTTTTTTATAACTTCTCATCTAACCAGCAACCTGAATACCACTCATAACACTTAAATTCCCAGCTACTCTAGCATTACCAGATTTTGCAACATAAAAAGCATTTTTTCTGTCTGTTGAAGAATTTCCGTTTCCTACTGAAAAAATATAACTAGAAGAAGGAACATTATAATTTCCACATCCAAAATTTCCCTCTCCATAAACAGTAATACCTTTTCCAATTCCTCCACAAGAGTTCCCATAAACTCGCACGCAATCAGCATCACCAGTTCCGAATCCATACCCAAAAGAATTCTGTCCTGATACGTAAGTATAACTACCTCCAGCGAAAGATTTGTCTCCAGCTGCCAAACAATTATAACCAGTTGCTATAGAATAATCTCCAATTTTAGTTAAATCTCGTTTACCTAGAGTATAATAATATCCTAAACTTTTTGTATATACAACTTCTACAGTACTACCAGCGACAGGTGCATTACTTTCTGTTGGAGTAGCAGGAATTTTTAATATATGGGTACTACTATCATAAGAATATTGGCTTGAAGTTAAAACCGTTCCATTTAAAGAAACACTAAAAATATTAACTATATGTTGTGGTATTGTGTAAAAAGATCTTAAAAGCCAATATTCCTCTTCTGGAGTGGTAAAAGTTATTGTTTTTTGAATTGCTTCTGGGTTCATAGGGATGAAAGATACTTTCAATTTAGCTGTACTGTTAGTAGGAGCATTTGTTAATGTAATAGTTCCTGTTGTTAAATTAAAAGTATAATCAACTCCTTCTTCTAAAAGTTCTCCATTTAGAGTTACTTCTTTTAACTCCTTTGTATTATTTGTTAATTCACTCCATTGGTAAGAGGCTTGACCTGATGTGACAGTTTTAGAAATTGTTTCTGCGCATTCACCTACTTCAAAAACTTCATTACCGCTAAGATAGTCTTCTACTCCAGAACGTAAGGATAAAGATGATTTATCTAAGAATAATAAATTATTATTTGCTTTATCTCCTAATATAATAGAATCTTTATAAGAAGCTATTTGCGTTGAACCCTTGTTGATAGTAATTCCATCCG
>Ga0326511_10003010_pt1 | contig 13627 bp, 2 predicted proteins | sample 0_2496_0518_D_FD_203701 | JGI IMG/M metagenome (GOLD analysis project Ga0326511, IMG submission 203701) | Bovine rumen microbial communities from UC Davis, California, United States - 0_2496_0518 | ecosystem: Host-associated > Mammals > Digestive system > Stomach > Rumen | place: USA: California... | reverse complement strand
GTATATATATAGATACTGATAATCTTTATTGTTCATACAATGGTAATCAAAAATTTTCATACAAGTCATTGGATGATAGAATTAATAATGAAGAATATGAATATATTATAGACACAACTAATAATCTGTGGATTAAAGGTAATGGTAAAATATTAGGTACTTATGATAAATTTACTAAAATAGAAGAGATTTCTAATATTAAAGAAATAGTTTCTCTGACCGATGAAGAGTGTGTATATATTGACACATCTAATATTCATTTTAGTAACGAGTTTAAATTGATGCCAACACATGGAGAACTGAGTAATAAAAATGATGACATTAATGATATTGTTTTAAATGGCGATAATACATTTACTCCATTTTATACTAGAACTAATGTCAAATGTATATCTATCAAAAAGAAATGTACATTTATGAGTTTCTATTTTGAAACTTATAATGAAGGATATGTATATCTTTATATTGATGGTGTATATAAAGGTAGTTATAGTTCTTATCATTGGGATCGAGCATCTATTAAGGATCTCAGTGACGAAGAACACGAATTTACGTGGATATTAGTAGTTAATAACACAGGCGGATATGTATGTATCGATACTATCAGTTTTAATAACGAAATAGTAACTGATATAAATGAATTTAGCAATGATTCTAAAATACCATTAGCAGAAATATCTGTGAATTCTGTTTATAAAAATGGTAATAAAACAACTACACCATTTTATACTATTAGTGGCATTAAATTTGTGTCTATCAAAAAGAAATGTACATCTATGAATTTCTATTATAAAACTTATAATGAAGGATATGTATATCTTTATATTGATGGTGTATATAAATCTCAATATAGTTCAGGTTCTTGGTATCAAACAACTATTACAGATCTTACTGACGAAGTACATGAATTTACATGGATATTACAATCTAAAACATCGAATAATAATGATTCGTATTCATGTATAGATACTATCAGTTTTAATGATGAATTGATAACTGATATAAATGAATTTAATAATGAGTTTAAAATACCATTAGCAGATATATTTACTGAAGAAAATACGAATACTACTCCATTTTATAGTATATGTGGTGTTAAATGCGTATCTATTAAAAAGAAATGTACATCTATGAGTTTTTATTACAATACTTATAGCGGATATGTTTATCTTTATATAGATGGTGTATATAAATCTCAATATAGATCTGAATCTTCTTGGTCACAAGTATCTATCACAGATCTTACTGATGAAGAACACGAATTTACATGGGTATTATTTAGTTTTTATATCGACTATGGAGTTGTGGATATTAAAAATATTAGATTTAATAATGAATTAGTAACTGATACAAATGAGTTTAATAGCGAATATAAAATACCATTAGCAGAAATATCTACTGAAGATACGTATAAAAATGGAAATAATACATCTACACCATTTTATATTAATAGCAATGAAATTAAATGTGTTTCTATTAAAAAGAAATGTACATCTATGAATTTCTATTATAAAACTTATAATGAAGGATATGTATATCTTTATATTGATGGTGTATATAAAAATCGATATAATTCTACTTCATGGTCACAAATATCTATTACAGATCTTACTGATGAAGAACATGAATTTACATGGATATTGATAGTTAATAATACAGATGGATATTCATGTATAGATACTATTAGTTTTAATGATGAATTGGTAACTGATACAAATGAATTTAATAATATTATAAATAATCCATTGAGTTATCATAAAGAAATAACACCTTTTTATATAAAATCCGTTGAAAATTATTTTAAATGTGTATCTATCAAAAAGAAATGTACATCTATGAGTTTCTATTATAGAGCTTATTACGGTTATGTATATCTTTATATTGATGGCGTATATAAAAACTATTACAGTTCAAGTTCATGGTCGCAGGTATCTATTACAGATCTTACCGACGAAGAACATGAATTTACATGGGTATTATTCATGAATTGTACTATTTCATCATCATATTATTATAATATCTTTATAGATAATTTTACTTTTGATGGTAAATTAGTAACTGATAAAAATGAATTTAGTGATATTTATACAAAAGATTTAAATGATTATAAAATGACAACGCCATTTTATTTAAATAGTGGTAAGCCTTCTTTTAAATGCATATCTATTAAAAAGAAATGTACATCTATGAGTTTCTATTATAAAACTTATAGTACTGATAGTGGATATGTATATCTTTATATAGATGGTGTATATAGAAGCAAATATAATACTAGTGGTTCATGGTCACAAACATCTATTACAGATCTTACTGACGAAGTACATGAATTTACATGGGTATTATTTAATCGATATCAAGAATCAGTTCCAGGATTTTATTTTGTATATGTTGATAATTTTAGTTTTGATGGTGAATTAGTAACTGATATAAATGAATTTGATAATGAATCTAAAATACCATTAGCAAAACAGACAAATTCTGATTTTTTCAAAAATGATATCAATACAACTACACCATTTTATACTATTAGTGGCATTAAAGCCGTATCTATTAAAAAGAAATGTACATCTACAAGTTTCTATTATAATAGTTATAATGGAAGTATATATCTTTATATTGATGGTGTATATAAAAATCGATATAATTCTACTTCATGGTCACAAATATCTATTACGGATCTTACCGATGCAGAACATGAATTTACATGGATATTATTTGTTTCTAGTGTAACCGGATATTCATGTTTAGATACTATCAGTTTTAATGATGAATTAGTAACCGATATAAATGAATTCAATAATGATTCTAAAATACCATTAGCAAATATATCTATGAATTCTGTTTATAAAAATGGTGATGATACAACTACTCCATTTTATATAAGCGGTATTAATAAAATTAAATGTGTGTCTATTAAAAAGAAATGTACAAGTATGAGTTTTTATTATAAAAGCTATGTTGGATCTGTATATCTTTATATAGATGGTGTATATAAAAATCGATATAATTCTACTTCATGGTCACAAATATCTATTACGGATCTTACCGATGCAGAACATGAATTTACATGGGTATTAAAAACTGAAACATCGAATAATAATGATTCGTATTCATGTATAGATACTATCAGTTTTAATGATGAATTGATAACTGATATAAATGAATTTAATAATAGTTATACAACATCGATAAATGGTTTTAATGGTTTTTATAACAATGATAATAAATCTAGAATTAAGTGTATATCTATTAAAAAGAAAGCTAGTTATGTAGAGTTTAACACCATAAATAATAATGGATATGTATATCTTTATATAGATGGTGCATTTGCAGGAGAGTATAGTTATAAAAATCGCATAGAAGTTACGGATGAAGAACATGAATTTACATGGGTATTATTTTTAGATCCTAATTATGATAAAGGTTTTACTTATATTGAAGAAATTAAATTTGGTAATAGTGTAAATATCGATATAAATGAATTTAATAATTAATATAAAATACCATTAATAGCAAATATATCTATGAATTCTGTTTATAAAAATGGTGATGATACAACTACTCCATTTTATATAAGCGGTATTAATAAAATTAAATGTGTGTCTATTAAAAAGAAATGTACAAGTATGAGTTTTTATTATAAAAGCTATGCTGGATCTGTATATCTTTATATAGATGGTGTATATAAATCTCAATATACTTCTACTTCGTGGAAACAAGTATCTGTTACAGATCTTACCGATGAAGAACATGAATTTACATGGGTATTAAAAACTGAAACATCGAATAATAATGATTCGTATTTATGTATAGATACTATCAGTTTTAATGATGAATTGATAACTGATATAAATGAATTTAATAATGAATATAAAATACCATTAGCAGATATACCTACTGAATATATGTATAAAACTGGTGATGATTCAACTACACCATTTTATACTATTAATGGTATTAAAGCTGTATCTATTAAAAAGAAATGTACATCTACGAGATTTTATTATAAAACTAATAATGGAGATGTATATTTATATATTGATGGTGAATATAAATCTCGATATAATTCCGGATCTTCGTGGTGTAAAACATCTTATACAAATCTTACTGATAAAGAACATGAATTTACATGGATATTGATAGTTAATAGTACAAATGGATATTCATGTATAGATTCTATCATTTTTAATAATGAAACAGAAACAGTAACTGATATAAATAAATTTAATAATATTATAAATAATTCATTAAGTGATCGTAAAGAAACAACACCTTTTTTTGTAAGAGGAACACAATTTTTTAAATGTGTATCTATTAAAAAGAGATGTACAAATATAAAGTTTGATTATTTTACTGCCGGTGGTTGTGCTATATATTTATATATAGACGGTGAATTAAAAAAATTATATTATGAAGGATATTATAGCTCTAGATCACAGTTACAAGAATCTATCACAAATCTTACTGATAAAGAACATGAATTTACATGGGTATTAGCAACTACTTATTCTAATTATTATATACAAGATAATTATAAATATTCATATATTGATAATATCAGTTTTGATGGTAAAATGGTAACTGATATAAATGAATTTAATAACAAAAAAACATTCACAGATAATATAATAAACGGAATTCTTTTAAAAAATAATAATCACAATATTAAATTTGGTTTAAAAAATAGTAGTTTTAAAACCATATCTATTAAAAAGAAATGTACATCTATGAGTTTCTATTATAGTGCTTATAGTGGATATGTTTATCTTTATATAGATGGTGTGTATATAAACTATTACAGTTCAAGTTCTAGTTCATGGACACAAGCATCTGTTACAAATCTTACATATGAAGAACATGAATTCGTATGGATATTATTTAATTATAATGATGGTTCATATATAGATACTATCAGATTTGATAATGAATTAGCAACTGATATAAATGAATTTAATAACGATTTTAAAATACCATTAGCAAATATACCTATTAATAATATAATCACATTTAGTACAAAAGATGGTAATAGTGTTAACTGCGTATCTATTAAAAAGAAATGTACTTCTATGAGTTTCTCTTATGCTTCTTCTGATTATAGTTATGTATATCTTTATATAGATGGCGTATTTAAAAATCGTTATGAAAAAACTTATTCTTATTCCAATAAATCATGGACACAAATATCTATCACAGATCTTACTGACGAAGAACATGAATTTACATGGATAATGATAAAAAATACAGAAATTGATAACATAAGTTTTAATGATGAATTGGCAACTGATATAAATGAATTTAATAATGAATATGATATACCGTTAGTAGATATATCTACCGAAAATGTGTATAAAAATGGAAATGACACAACTACTCCATTTTATAATAATAATCGTGATATTAACAAATTTAAGTGTGTATCTTTTAAAGAGAGATCTACAAACATTAGTTTCTATTATAAAACTAATAATGGATATGTATATCTTTATATTGATGGTATATATAAAGGATCTTATAATTCTAGTTCATGGACACAAGCATCTGTTACAAATCTTACATATGAAGAACATGAATTCGTATGGATATTATTTAATTATAGTGATAATATAGATGCATATTCGTGTATAGATACTATCAGAATTGGTAGATTAGTAACCGATATAAATGAATTTAATACTGAATATAAAATACCATTAGCAGATATACCTACCGAAGATACGTATAAAAATGGAAATGACACAACTACTCCATTTTATACTAATGGTATCATTAAACATGTAACTATTAAAAAGAAATGTACATCGATGAGCTTCTATTCTAAAATTCCTGATTATAGTTATGTATATCTTTATATAGATGGCGTATATAAAAATCGATATGATTATAGTTATGCTTTATGGAAACAAGTATCTGTTACAGATCTTACCGATGAAGAACATGAATTTACATGGGTATTATTCGGTTTAACTGGAACATGTATAGACACTATTAGTTTTGATAGTGAAGTAGTGACCGATATGAATACATATTATCGATTGTATGATGGGGTTAATAATATTATTTATCTGAATGATAATACAAAACGAATATCGAATAATGATAAAAATTTTATTATAGATAAATATAATAATTTGTGGGTTAAAGGTAATAATGAATTTGGAGATTTGGGTGTAGAATACGAAAATGCGAATAAATGGGTCAAATTATCTTATATTGATAATATAAAAGAAATAAAAAATAAAAATAATTTATCAATTTTAACAAAATATAATGATGATAATGTATATTATTCTGGTTTATACAACAATATAAAACAAAATAAATTTATTTCATCTTTTGAATTAAAATATAAATTAAAATTATTTAATGAAAAAAATAATATTTATAGAAAAAAGAAATGGGTGTATAATAAAAATAATTCTGATAAAAAATATATTGAATTATTTTCATTTGAAGAAAAAAATAATTTCTTTAATTTTAATTTATTTATAGAAGGTATTTTCGATATCATAAATTGTACAATTAGTGGAAATAATGAAAAAAATAATATTTATACAAATTATTCTATAATAAATAAATACGAATATAAAATTTTAATAACACAAAAGGATAAATTAAATTTACATAAAGTATATTTATACATTGATAATATTAAAAATAAAACATATTTTGATAATTTGTTTGTAAAAGTAGATTCTGTACATTGTAATTTAAATAATATATCTATTAATGATTCAGGAATTATAATAGATATGGAAGAATTAATATCTAAAAAATACGAATTGAATGATGGAATATTTGATTCGCAAAATGGTATACAAATTTTAAATACTAAAAATAATGATTTTTATGCTTTTAATATATCTGTTGATATAGGTAATATAAAATCTATTATTAATGATATAAATATAAATGAAAGTGAATATGAAAATAAAAATATAATTCCATATGAAGATGAAGAATATAAAGGACCTCAATTTTTATATCCTATATTTTTTAATTTAGGAATTCCGTATAATAAATTTGTAAAATTTGAAGGAAAAATAACTTTAAATGGAAAAGAATATTTAACTTCATATGTTAAAATTTCAGAACCAATTGATATAAATAATAAATTTGGTACGATACAATTTTTATTTGATGAAGATGTTAAGTTATTATCTGACGTTTCATCTATGTATAAAGTAACAAATAGAAAAAAAGATATTTTATTTGGTATTACTTTATATCCTATAAAAATTGAAGATGAATCATATAAATATATAATAGATGATAAATTCGATAATACACTTGTAAATCAACATAATATTTCTAATATTTTTATAAATGAATATTTAATCAAAGATAATTGTGAAGATAAAATTGTATTGTTAGAAGATAAATGTGCAATTGTATCTGATAATGATATTTATATATTTGATTTAATATCATTAAAACCGATATATATTAAACATTTTATATCAACAGTATACAATAAAATTAATTTCATAGGTATCAAAAAGAATGAAAAAAAATATGTTATTAAGTGCGATAATAATAAAAATTATATATTAAATACAGATACTTTGGACGTTGAATATGAAACGTCTCAAGATATAGAAACTGAAGATAAAATTTTTATTTGTAATGATATTGTAGAATTAAATTCTGATAATGTGACTCAAAATGTTAAAGATGAATATAAAAATAAATATAATATATTAAATAATGAAATCAAAATAAAAGAATTCAGATTTGAAAATGATGAAAATTATTTTGCATTCATTTTTGATGAAAATTCAGGTTTTTATAGAGTTTCTATTTATAGAAATAATATGATAAATAATAATATAGAAGATGAAAGTAATTTTGACATAATACCAGGAACAGTTGAGTCTATTGACGGTCTTTTATTATGTCCAAAAGAAATTGTTAGAAATGGTTATCCAAAATCTTTTATGATAAAATAAAATAATATATCTACACCCATTTTTATGGGTGTAGATATTCTTAAAACTAAAACATTTTTTATATATAGAAATTATTGGAGGAAAAATATATGAAAGAAATTGATATAAATAGCAAAATAAATAAATTAAAACAAAATATAAAAGAATTTAATACAAAAAAGAAAGAATTATATGAATACATTTTAAAAAATAAAAATAAATATCAAGAAAGTGCAGATACAGATTATGAAAAAAGCAAATTGATTTCTGATAATTATATGGAAATGAAAGAAAAAATTATAGAATTAAATAATTTTAATATAAATGATAAGATTGATGAATTAAAATCTTTAATTGATAATAATGTCATCAAAAATAACACCAAACCAATAAATTATCAAATTATTCAAGATGAAAAAAATAAATATGATAATTTGCCTATCGATACAAAATATAAAACAATAAGTAAGAATGATAATATAAAATTAGAATACAATAATGAAATAGCAATTTATAAAATAAATAGACATATATTAAAAGATATTATCGCATTCAATTTTTTGATATCATACTCTCAAGAAAATAAAAATAGTATTATAGAAAAATACTATAAAGGAACTTTAATTGTTAATAATATTACAAGTAATCCAAATGTAAAAGGATATATTATTATTCCTGATAATGAAATTGATGGATTTGAAAATGCATCTATAGGTCCAGAATTTGAAATTAATTTTAAATGTAATGAGGATTATATTTATATAATATTTACTCATACTAAAATTTTCAGATTTGATATTGATAATGATAATAATTTTATAGATATTTTTTCAACTCAATATTCAAAAAAAGAAATTTCATATAAAATTGATTTAGCATTCTATTCTGCTGATGAATCGACAAATATAGAAACGATAGAACAAATTGATACAGAATGTTTTGACATAAAAAATTCAAAAATTATATTAAAACCTATTGAAGAAGGATTTTATAAATATATAAATTTCAGTTCAAATAATAAAAATATATCATTCAAAAATAAAGAAAAAAAATATATTTTTAATTCACATATTTTGGATAAAAATGAATATAATAAAAAAATAAAATATTTTGATATAAATAAGATGAATGATTATATTAAAACGGAATATGAAAAAAATATTGAAAAATTTTTATCGTTGATCGAATATAATAATGAATTTCATTTAAATATAAATGATGTATATTGTGATAAAGAAAAAATAATATTTGCCACAAATAAAGGATTATATGGATATTTGTATAACGAAAATACATTTTTTAATATTTCTAAAAATTGGATTTCGGTTTATGACAGTAAAATAATAAATGAAGACTATATGTGTATAGGCAAATATGATGATCGTTATTATACATATACAAAAGAAAGTGGTTTAATATCTTTTAATTCTAATATTTTTGATTATGTTGTTAATGGTACTATACCAAATGATATTAAAACTGTACCTTTTAATAATGTATTAGAAGCTGTCAAAAATAGTAATACAAATCCAATGTCTAACATTACTGAGATAAAAATTGATAATGGCTTATTATTTTTAAATAATTCAAATCAAAAAGAAAACGAATGTTTTTGTAAGATTATCGATTTTTCTTTAAATGAAAAAAATAGTTTTAATGCATCGACAAACAATGACGATAAAAAAATTATTTTATTTGATAAAAATAAAAATTTTTTTAATATTTCTTTAAATAAAATTTGTGGTTTTTTAAAAAATAAAAATATAATTTTTTTAAAAAATGAAAATAAAATATCAGTCATCGACAATTTTGATATTGATAAAAATGATCATAGTATCATATATGATGATGAATATATTTTAAATATCGATTTTAATAAATATAATTTTAATATAGATTCATCATTTATATTTGTAGAAGAAAATAATAAAATATATTGTATTTTTGAAAATAATGATAAACAAATTGCATCATTAGAAATAAAAAAAATAGAAAATGAATATCAAATTATAGATAATCTTGATATAATTACTGATAAAAGTATTTTTCAATCTATCGACAAAATAAAATATTTCGATGAAAATATTTTTATTTTTAATAATATTTCATTTTTATATATAAATGAGAATAAAATTATTAAAAATGAAACAATAAGTTCTATAAGAGAAAAAATAAATAAAATTTTATATAATAAATTTGATGAAAGTAAGCAAGATAATAAAATTTTATATAATTTAAAAATATATGCGAAAAAAGATATTGATAGTGATAATAAATATGATAGTTTATATAAAGAAATCGGAGTAATAAATAGAGTTGTAGATAAAGATTATGAAATTGCAAGAACAGAATTTGGAACTTTTTTAAAAGAAAAAGATCAAGATGATATATATTATTGGGCTAATAATAAAGATAACTGTGAAAAAAATGGGAATGAAAAAGATAGATACGAAAATATAAGATTCGAACGTATAACTAAAAAACAAATGTTAGGTATTAAAAAAGTATATGTGTTTACAAATAAAGATGATTTTAATAATGATTATAATATCAAATTAGCAGCAGATATACCTACTGAAAATAAATATAAACATGGTAATAAAACAACTACTCCATTTTATAATAATGAACATGGTATTAAATTTGTATCTATTAAAAAGAAATGTACGACTATGAGTTTCTATTATGAAACTTATGGCGGTGCTAATGGACATATTTATCTTTATATAGACGGTATATATAAAGGATTTTGGTGGAATAATAGTGTTCAATCATGGCCACAAGTATCTATTATAAATCTTCCCGATGAAGAACACGAATTTACATGGGTATTAGTCGATGTAGGTGGAACTCCATGTATAGATACTATTAGTTTTAATAATGAATTAGTAACCGATATAAATGAATTTAATAATGAATATAAAATATCGTTAGCAAATATAGTTACTGAAGATACATATAAAAATGGAAATGAAACAATTGCTCCATTTTATAATAAAGATAGTATTAAATTTGTATCTATTAAAAAAAAATGTATATCTATGAGTTTTTGGTATAAAGCTTATGAAAATAATAGTATAAATATACATGTGTATCTTTATATAGATGGTATATTTAAAGACTATTATAGATCTAGTTCATGGAATCAAGCATTTATTACAGATCTTACTGATGAAGAACATGAATTTACATGGATATTGACTGAAAATTCATGTATAGATACTATTAAATTTATGATAGATATAGATATTAATAATTATTCATTTATTTGGAATGATATAGATAAAAATATTAACGGAGAATTCGATGGTTTAGTTACTAATCTTTTATATTCTTCATTTCCAGTTGAGATTGAATATAAAAAAAATATAAATAATGTGAAAAAAATATTTACGAATATAAATAAAACATTAGTATTAAATGAGAATGATTTATTTGTTTCTTATGATAGGATTTTAAATCCAATAAATAAAGAAAAAATTCTTAGAAATGGTGTTTTTAACTTAACTAATTTTAAAGATAGATCAACATATTTGAATAAAGTAGACATAAAATTAAATATTTCAGATATAAAAGATATAAAATTAACTGATTGTTGTATATTTATATTAACTAAAAATGATAAATTATATATGTGTGGTAATAATATATTAAACGAAATACCTAATTGTAAACAAAATTTAATCGTTCATGATATAATAAAAATATTCGAAAATGTTAGTAATATCTGGGTTTCAAATTTAATGAATATAATAGAAATTGAAAAAGATGGAAAGAAAGAATATCATTTATCAGGATTAAATAGTTTTATTGAAGAAAAAGAGATTAAAACATTTTTTAATAACTATATTGATAATGATATTTCTAATATCAAAAATATAAAAGATATAAAAATTTTTGATAAAAATATTTTTATAATTACTTACGATAATAAAGTGTATGTGCGAGGAGAAAATAATCATGTAGGATCTATCGATAAAAAGAAAATAATAGATTCGTATGAATTAGTTTTTTCCGATAAAAATATTAAAAATATTATTGATATAAAAATGAATAAATATTTTACATTAATTCATTGTATCGATAATGAAGATAAAAACGTTTATTATTATTCCGGAACAATAGATAATAACAAAAGTGATAAATTTGAAATGATAAATTTTAATAACGAAATGTGTAATACAAAAGATGTATTTATATTTGATTCGTCTGAATATATAACATATTTTGTTGATCAAAATGAAGTTATGTATATTTCATCATCAATAAATGAAAATAATAAATATAAAATTAATCATTTTATTGAAAAAATTCTTAAAGTTAATGATAATTTTTATTTATTAATGAATTCATGTATATATATTTATGAACCATTAAATAATCAATTAACTAAGGTAATCGATAAAGTATACGATTTCTTTTCTTTTGATAATTCTATTTTAAGAATTATTAGAACTGATATGACATATGGTACTATATTTTTAGACAATTATTCATTTGCTAAAGAATATAATTATGGATCTGGTGTTTATATTGGACCGAATATTGAAAGAAAAAACATACGAAAAATTAAATATGAAATAGAATCCGATTATATGGAAGCGTATTATGGATTTAATTATAATGAAAATAAAAATGAAATTATTTCATATATATTAGATCTAAATAATAACAGAAATAAGAAAAAAATATCAGATTTTAAAGAAAGTTCAGATATATTTGGAATCAAAAAAATACGAAAAACAAATATGATTATGGATAATCTTGAATCTTTGGATTCAAATGAAAATTCAAAAATGTATTCTGTTATATTTGAAATATTACCTATAAATCCAGATTTAATAGATAATATTGTAGATGTAAAAGATATAGATGATGAAAGCGATACAAAAATTCAAAGTATTTTAAGATAATATGAAATGATGACGAGATATATTATCTCGTCATCATTTATAAAACATCATTTTATATATTGAAAATAAATATCGATTTAATAACTGAAGGAGATGAAATATGAATGATATAGATAAGAAGTTTAATTCAAAAGAAAATAATTATAAAACTAGCGCTCCTATTATCGGTAATACAATAGAAACAAGAATATTTGAAACTAAAAATTCTGAAAATTCAATTAGAGATTTTTTAAAATCGAATGATTTGGAATTAATAAGTAAACAAGCAGAATATATAAAATTATTTAAAGAAATATATGATTTGTATAATGATATAGATGAAAAATTAAATGATATTATTTATGAATATAAAAATAATTTTGATCCATCAATTAAAAAATACAATTTAGATATTATAAATAATAATGAAAAAATAGATAATAAAATAATTACGTCAATAATAGAAACCTCAAATAAAATATCCGATGACACCAAATTAACAATAGAACAAAATATTGAAAAATATAAATTTAATTATATTGAACAAAAATCTTTATCTTTTGATAAAAATATAATTAAATTAGATGATGAAAAATATAATATTTCAAGACTCAATAATAAAGAAAATAAAATATTTAAAATAAATAATGATATTTATTTAAAAAAAATAGTTTTAAAATCATCAGATATTAATGATATTGTAATATCAAATGAAAACGGTGATCATATGGTTATAACAATGAAATCTAAAGAAAAAATATATTTGAGAAATTTTGAAAATAATGAACCAAAATTTCCATTTATAATTAA
>Ga0326511_10003009_pt1 | contig 13627 bp, 5 predicted proteins | sample 0_2496_0518_D_FD_203701 | JGI IMG/M metagenome (GOLD analysis project Ga0326511, IMG submission 203701) | Bovine rumen microbial communities from UC Davis, California, United States - 0_2496_0518 | ecosystem: Host-associated > Mammals > Digestive system > Stomach > Rumen | place: USA: California... | reverse complement strand
GCGAGGTGTGCGTAGCCGAGGGGGAGGGTGACGGTGAAGATGGAGCCACGCTCGCCGTCGGTGCGGTTCTTGGCGGTGATGGTGCCGTGGTGCATGTCGACGATCATCTTACAGAGGTTCAGTCCGATGCCCGTTCCCTTGATGTTCAGGCGACGGGCGTTGCCACCCTGATAGAAGCGGTCGAAGATGTGGCGGAGGCTGTCCTCGTCGAGTCCCACGCCGTTGTCGATGACCTGCAGGACGGCGTTGCGCGTGTCGGCGCTGAGACGCAGCGTGACCTGTCCCTGCTCGGCGGTGTACTTGAAGGCGTTGGAGAGGAGGTTGGAGATGACCTTATCGAACTGGCTGCGGTCGAGCCACACATCGAGGTGGCCGAGGGCGCTACAGTCGACGGTGAAGTTGATCTCACGCTCCTTGGCGTTATACTCGAACATCTTGCAGATGGCGCGTGTGAAGGCGACGAGGTCGGTCTTCTGGCAGTGGAGGTGCATCTGCTGCTTGTCAATCTTGCGCACGTCGAGTATCTGGTTCACGAGGTCGAGGATGCGCTTGGCGTTGCGGTCGATGGTGTCGAGGTCACTGTCGGCGTTGACATCGCTCTGCGAGAGTTTCTTCTTCAGGTTGTTCAGCGGACTCATGATGAGCGTCAGCGGCGAGCGGATGTCGTGCGTGGCGTTGATGAGGAACTTCATCTTCTCCTCGTCCAAGCGGCGGTTCGTGCGACGAATGTAGCCCATGACGGCGAGGACGGCGAGTGCGATGGCCATGAGGAAGTAGAGGACGTAGGCCAGCGGTGAGCGGTACCAGGGCGGTGTGACGACGATGGTGACCGACTTCTCGGTGCTGTAGTCGTTGCCCTTCGCCACGCGTACGTCGATATGGTAGGTGCCGGGCTGCAGCTGCGACAGGGGGACGGTGTTGCTGCCCTCCCCGTTGTCGAGCCACTGTCCGCGGTTGATGCGGTACTGGTAGTTGACGTTCGAGGCGTAGTCGAAGTTCAGCTGTGAGAAGGCCAGTGTGATGGTGTGGTCGAGATAGCTCACGGTGAAGCGGTCGCTCTGGGTGACGGCGCGGTCGGTGACCTGCTCGCCGTTGAGGACGGTGGCGGCGCTGACGGGGGTGCCGCCGACGAGGAAGCCGACGAGCTGCGGTGCGTCGATGGTCGTCTGCTGCTTCTTGACGCGTGACGGTGTGAAGACGGTGAGCCCGTCGTTCTGTCCGAAGTAGATGACGTCGCCATCGGTATGCATACCCACGCCGTAGAGATACTCCTTCTGCGTGAGGCCGTTGCCGGTGATATGTCCGATGAAGGTGTTGGTCTTCAGGTCGTACTGCCAGATGCCGGCGGAGGTGGAGCACCAGATGTCGCCGTCGTTGGACTGTACGATGTAACTGACGACCTTGTTGCGCAGCTGTTCGGCGCCGGGGAAGGGTGCCACCGTGCGCTTCTCGCGGTCGTAGAGGTAGAGTCCCTCCTCGGTGCCGATGGCAATGGCGCCGTCGAGTTTCCGTCCGTCGGGCAGCGTGCCGGTATGCAGCTCGCAGACCTCGAAGCAGACGACGCCGTCGAGGATGACGTTCCAGCCCTGCGAGCGGAAGCTGTCGGTACGGGGGTCGTAGCAGGAGACGCCCGACGCAGTGCCCATCCAGATGTTGCCGTCGCGGTCGTTGGAGAGACACATCACCCAGTTGTTGCACAGACGGCCTTTCTTACCGTCGGGCTCGTTGAAGTTATGGCTGCGCAGCTGTCCCGTGGCGGGGTCGTAGATGCAGAAGCCGCGCGAGAAGGCTGAGAAGTAGAGTACGCCGTTGCGGTCGCAGGTGATGTCGTTCAGGCGGTCACACTCCACGGCCACCTTCTGCTGGGCAGCGCCCGTCACGGGGTCGTAGGCATAGAGGGCATCGTCGGTGCCCACCCAGTAGCGCTTCAGGCGGTCGCGGTAGATGATCTCTGGCGACTCCGGCGCTGCGGGGTGTGCCACCACCTTGCCGGCGGCATTGAAGCCGTAGACGCCGACACCACGGACGGTACACCACGTGATGCCGCCGTCGCCCTCACAGACCGAGGAGACGGGAGCGCCGAGGTGTATGCCCTGACCCTCGAAGCTCCAGCTGCTGAAGCCGAGCGGGCGCTGGGGCACCATGAGCAGACCGCGGCGCATACAGCCGAGCCAGAGGTTGCCGCTGCGGTCGAAGAGGGCGTCGCTGACGATGATGGTATGGGGGTCGATGCCGTAGGCATTGTAGGAGACGGGCTCCAGACGGCGGTGCCCGTTGACGGTGACGCGGTAGACGCCCTGTCCGCGGGTGCCTATGTACAGGTCGCCGACGGCGTTGACGATAGCGCTGTTGAAGACGATGTCCTTGCGGCCGGTGGTGCTGATGTCGATGTCGGAGAGCTTCATCGCGCCGTTACGGTAGGACAGGAGGCCGTGCTGGCAGACGATGAGCACCTCGTCGCCATACTGGACGATGTCCTGTGGTATGCCCACGGTGGAGGAGAAGGACTGTATCTTGTCGCCGTCGCGCATCATCACACGGTCGTCGAAGCCCGCCTTCCACAGGCGGCCACGGACGTCCTCGAAGAACTGGCTGAAGTACATACCTCCCTCCTCCTTCGAGAACAGCTCCAGACGTCCCTCCTTGTTCAACTTGAAGGCGCCATAGCCGGCGGTGCCGAAGAGGAGCGTGCCGTCGCGGCGCTGGAGGATGGTGCTGACACGCGGTTTGATGCCGCCGGGGAAGGGATAGTGTACAAAGCGGCGCTTCTCGGCATCGAAGCGGTCGAGACCGCGGTTCGTGCCCACCCAGAGTTGTCCGTCACGGTCGCAGAACAGCTTGACGATGACGTTCACCGAGAGCGATGTCGTGTCGCCATCGTCGTGCAGGAAGGTAACGAAGCGGTAACCGTCGTAGCGGTTCAGTCCGTAGTCGGTGCCCACCCAAATGAAGCCTTCGCGATCCTGACAGAGGGTGGAGATGAGACTGCTGGAGAAGCGTTCGGACGGCAGGAACAGGCCTGTCTGTGCGGGTGCAAGACAGATATATGATAGGGTAAGAATCAGTAGTAATAGGCGTTTCATCGCACAGTAGTTGTAGTTAGTGGCTGCAAAGATACTGTTTTTTCGTGAAACACAAAAAAAAACGGACAGTTTTTTACTGTCCGCTTTTTACATTAATACATATTTTTCTATATTACGGCAGTGGCAGGAACCAGTTCTTCGTGTCCATGAGCAGGGTGCGTACTGACTCGTCGACCTCGCCGTTACGACGGCTGACGGGGTCAGCCAGATAGGCGGGATCGTTGCGGCGCAGGGCGATACGCAGGAGGTCATGGTAGCGATTGCCCTCGAAGGCCCCCTCGAGTGCCATCTCGTTGATGATGATGTCCTCGACGAGGGGAATCTGGTATCTGACGGTATCCTCATAGGTAGGCAGCGCAGCTTCAGGCATCGGCAGTGCGAAGTAGGGATTGGCCTGACTGTCGCCGGAACCGAAGGAGTGGATGCCTATCGCATAGTTGTAGGGGAAGAAGGCGCGGTTGAAGGTAATCAGCTCGCCGGCCTTTTTCTGCTCGGTGCTGTCGACATACTCCTCGATATTCTCCTCACACATACCATACTTCAGCACGCACATAGCCGACTGGGGGAAGCCAGCACGGTTGAGTGCCTCGGCATAACGCAGGTAGACCATGGTACGACGGTAGACGGGCACACGGTTATTCCAAAGCTTCTTAATGGTCTGGCGCTCGTCGTTATACTCCGAGTACTCATCCTTACCCTGAGAAGAGAGCGAGTAGTTGGAGCACAGGCGCAGGTCACCGGCATAGATATCGTCCAGCAGGCCCTCCTTCGGGGCAAAGAGGGTATCGGTCCTGATGTCGGACTTCACCTCGAAGCAATAGGTCTGGGCTGCCGACAGGTTGCGAATGGCTCTTGACGGCATCAGCTGGAAGTAGCGATAGTTCTCGTCGGTGGAGTTATAGACATTGGGCAGATCGCTGACGACACCGTCGAAGACACGACTCTCCATCGGGATGTAGCTGATCACCTCGTCGTTATCGGTGACGGAATAGCCGGTGTTCGGCGTCAGGAACTCCGTAGCATTGGACCATGTGCTGCGACGGGAATTCAGCATGATGGGCTCGCGCTCGTCGGTCAGATAATCGTGATACCAATAAGCAGCCTCCTGATAACGCCCTGCCCAAAGACAGAGGTCGCCGATAACTGCACGCATCGGCAGGAAGAATTCCTGGGGATTCATGCCGTTATGGGTGCTATATTCCGGCAGTTCGACACCCACGTAAGGCGTCAGGTCATTGATCAGGTAGTTACAGATATCGACAATGCCCGTACGCGGTCCGTTCATCGCCTTACGTGCCTCGACCTCGGTCATGAGAGGCTCGGTGACGAAAGGCACGTTGCCATAGTTGATGGCAAGCTGGAGATAGGTCCAAGCGCGGTACGACTTGACGACGGCATACTCCCTGAGGAAGAGATTGCGTCCGCGACGCTGCATGGCAGTATCGACATGTGCCAGGAAGTAGTTACAGTTATTGATGACGGCATAGTAGTCGCTCACCTGATTGTACTTATTATCCTGGGAGAAATCGAAAGCCGACAGACGCTTCAGGTCGGCCGAGGCGGCCACGGTGGGGGTCATCAGGTCGCCGCGTGCCTCACCGAGGAGGACGGTGCGGTCGGCGATGGACTGCAGCTTGTACACGATGCCCATGACGCTATAGACCGAGTCGGTAGCGTGGTCCAGGGTGTTGTCCTTCTCGAACTCTACCAGGTTGGAACTGGTCTCGAGCATGTCGGAGCAGGAGGACAAGAGGAGAGAGGAGAGAGGAGAGAGGAGAGAGAACACACCTGCCACCATCACCTTATTAATAATATGAAATCTCTTGGTAGTCATAATATTTCTATTTTCAATTGTCAATGATTAGAGGTTGATGTTCACACCTACAGAGAACGAGCGTCCGGCAGAGAGCAGGCCGCGGTCGATGCCCTGATTAAGGATACCACCCGTCATGGCGCAGTCAGGATTGCTGCCGAGATAGCGGGTTACTGTAAAGAGGTTAGAGGCATTGGCCCAGACAGTGAAGCCCTGGAGGTACGTGCTCTGCAACGGCTGGTAGTAGCTCAGCGTGACGGAGCTCAGGCGCAGGTAGCTGCCATCCTCAATCCAACGGTCGCTGAAGCGGCTGTTGCCCATCGGGTCCTGGTAGCTGGCGCGGGGGATGTCGGTATTCTGTCCCTCAGTGGTCCAGCGGCGGTTCACGGCCGTCGTCTGGTTGAGGAAGTAGGAGCCGCCCTCAATGAGCGAACGCTGGTAATTGTAGACGTCGTTGCCCAGTGAGTAGTTGAAGACAGCCGAGAGCGTCAGGTTCTTCCAGTTGAAGTTCGTGTAGAGATTACCATAGATGTCGGGGTTAGGGTCGCCGATGATGACACGGTCGGCCTCGTTGATCTCCTGATTGCCATCGAGGTCGACGAAGTTGATGTCGCCAGCGGCGAAGTAAGCGCGGTCGCCATTGGTCTTCACGATGTAGTGGCCATCCTGCTTGGCATCAGCAGCGGTAGCATAGACACCCTTGCTACGCCATCCGTAGAACACGCCGACAGGATGTCCCACCTGCGTGAGGATGTCGGCACCATAGACACTGGTCTCAAAGGCGCGGTCGTTGTCGGGCAGGGCCGTCACCTTGTTGTTATAGTGACCAGCCGATGCGCCGAGTTCCCAGCGGAAGTTACGGAGGTTGAGTACCTTCACACCGACCTTCACGTCGAAGCCGGCATTCTCGAGCTTACCACCGTTACCCCAGTTCTGCTGCAGACCGCTGGTCCATGCCAGCTGGTTCAGCGTCAGCAGGTTGTTGGTCCAGCTCTGGAAGAGCGTCAAACGGGCATTCAGACGGTTGCCGAGGAAGTTGCCTTCCAAGCCGGCCGTCAGGCGACGCGTCGTCTCCCACTGCAGCTCGGTGTTACCGATATTGCCGATGGAGAGGCCGGTGACCGTGCTGTTGAGCATACGGTTGGAGACGAAATAGGAACGGGCGGCCGTCGGGTCGAGACCGTCATTACCCGTCACGTCGAAACCGACGCTGAGACGCAGGTAGTCAATGCCCTTGACGCCAGAGAGCCAACGCTCGTTGCTGGCCACCCAGGCACCCTCGACACTGGGGAAGAGGCCCCACATGACACCAGCGACCTTCAGACCGCTGCCAGAGTCGCCGAAACGCGACGAAGCGTGGGCAGAGAGGCCGGCATTGACATAGAAGCGATTGGCATAGTTATAGTCGCCCAGCGCATACCACTGCAGCTCGCGCGTCTTGTCCTCGTCACCGTCGGTGTCGGGGAACGAGAGGTTGGCACTCATGTTCGGCGTCTTATCGTTACCGGTGTTATAGCCACGCTGCGAGGTCAGGGCATAGTCGCTGTTCTGATAGCGGAAGCCGCCCATGACATCAATGCTGTGGGCACCGAAACGCTGCTCCCAGGTGATACGGGTATCGCTCTGCATAACCGTCTGGCGCGAAGCGGCACTCTGGGCCATGTTCTGCAACTTCGTGTCCTCGTCCAGGCCGTCGACAACGAAGGTAGGAACGCCCTGAATCGGGAGATAGTAGTTCTCGTTGGTATTGACGAGCGTCAGTGCGAAGTGCTCACTGAGACGCAGATGTCTGTTAAGGCGATAGGTAGGCTTCACCGAGAAGACGATGAGGCGGTTGCCCAGCGAGTTACGGTTCTTGCCCTTACCCTGCTCGAGGATACCCAGCGGGTTAGCCAGACGTCCGCGGCCCTGGAACATACCTTCGAGATAGTCGTCGGCGTCAGCCAGATAGTGGCTGATATTGCCACCCTTGTCGTAGGCATAAGGCGACAGGAACGGCGACTTCGTCAGACCGATAAAGCCCGGCGAGGTGATAACCCCTGAGAGGATGGTTGCCGGTGCGCCATCGTCGCGCAGCTCACGGTCGACATCACTATAGGAGGCATCGAAACGGACGTCAAGAGCCTTGGTGATGGAGATGTCGGAGTTCAGGCGCATGTTGAAGCGCGAGAAATGGTTCTGCTTCAGCGTGGCATTGCCCAGGGAGTAGCCCACGGAGAGGTTGTAGGAGGCGACATTGTCACCACCCTGGACATTGATACCATAGTTCTGCGAGAAAGCGTTCTCATAGACCTGATCCACCCAGTCAGTATTGTTGTGATACTGATTATAATAGAAATAGGAGGGGTCGGTGTTCAGGAACTTCATACGACCAAGGTCGCTCGTCTTTCCCGACAGCAGTTCGGTAGCATAGAGACGGTAGTCCTCGGGACCCATCATCGTGGGCAGCGTAGGCACGAGCTCATAGCGTCCGTTGATGGTCACGTCGATCTTCGTGGCCATCGACTTGTTGCGCTTGGTGTGGATGTGAAGCACACCGTTGGCACCCTTGACGCCGTAGAGGGCGGTACCGTTCTTGATGACTTCAACGCGGTCGATGTCATTGGCATTGAGGTTCATCAGCATATTGTTGTAATAGCCGTCATGAAGCATCTCACGGGCATACTGCATATCCAACTGGACACCGTCGACGAGTACCAAGGGCTGGGCATTGGCCGACAGCGAGTTGATACCGCCAATCAGCATCATATTGCCCAGGCCGGGGATGCCGCTGTGCGTCACGGAACGCATGTCGGCGCCCAGCTGCTGCTGCACCAGCGGGTCGATACTGATGGACGAGGTGTTGGCGAAGTTGGTGGCCTCGGCAGTCAGCGTAGCGGTGGTCACCGGCGAATAGGTGGCTGAGAACGCCTCGCTGTAGAGCTCACCGTTGGCGACGCCGTTGTGGATGGCACGCTGCATATAACCATAGCCGTCAACGCGCATCGAGACGGAGGTGACATAGTCGGGAGTCGTTAACTCGTAAGTACCGTCCTCATTGGTCATGGCCGTATAGCGCGACTCGCCGTATGCGGCAACGATGACACCGGCCAGAGGCTGCCCGGTAGCCGCATCGACAACCTTACCAGTAACGGTTTTCTGATTCTCCTGCGCTGCCAGCGAACCTGCCAGCAGCAACATCATGGCTGATACGATATATGTTTTCATTGTTCTTCGGTTTTAGAGGTACGGGGACGTAAATAGAGGCAGTCCAGATACATCTCACGATTGTAGCGTGAGCTCTCACGTGCCATGATGTTACACTGCAGTTTCACAGAAACCTTGATGTCGGTCTGGTTATAGTTACAGGCAGGGAAATGGAAAGCCTCAGCCAGCACGATGGTGTCCACACGCTCGGGATTGTTCTCGAAGGTCTGTCCACAGTCGAAGGACTGCATGTCGCCATTCTCGTCGACATAGTTGATATACGCCTTGAACTTCGTCGTTCTCATGTTGGCGTTCTCCGGGTCGACGACGGTCTTGGGCAGGACAATGGCGCAGACATCGTAGGTTCCGCTGAGCGTGTTGTTGACACGGAAGGTGAGCTGCCAGTTAGTGGTTGCCGTACGGGGAACGATGCGCAGGTAAGCACCCTCGGAGATGCTGTCGGCATCGGCACGGCGTCCGTTGTAGTTACAATCTTTCTCCTCAACGATGAGCGATGTCTGTTCGGCCTCGCTCCACAGCTCCTTGAAGTAGGTCTCCTTAGGGGTGAAAGGCCACACCGGCTGCTTGTAGAGAATACCGTTGCTGCACTGGATGGCCTCGGCGCCATAGAGGATGCCGCCAGACTCAAAAGGCTTGTAGGAGCGGTGCCACTCGGGATGGTGACGGTCATACTGAACAGAGATCAGCGAGTCCTTGGGCGAGCTCTGAAGCGTCGTGTTGAAGATGGCGTCGTCGAGCAGGGCGCGGGTGGTGAAGAGACGCTGCAGGGAGTCGCGGCGCTGTACCTTCATGTCGTAGTTGTAGAACTTGGCTGCCTCGTCGTAGGCTTTCTGCCACCCTTCGGCCGTAGGAGCGACCACCCAGTAGGTGGAGTCCTCACGGTTGATATAACCGATCTGATCCAAAAGACGGTTACGCTCGATGACCACAGAGTCGACATAGATACGCTCGCCCTCGACAATACCGTTATAGACCGATGCATCAGCATCGAAGTAATCCTCCTCGAAGGAGCGCAGCACACTGCCGATAGTCTCGTAGCCTTCATCGTCGCAGAAGTGCTCGTAGATACTGCGGCGATACTCCAACGGCTGGCTGGCAACGTGGAGGATGCCGTTCTTGGCATGAATATTCTGGGCGTCGAGGGAGACGTCAGAGATCTTACTGTTTCCGAAGCTGGCACGCTTACTGTTCAACAGACGCACCATATAAGGATCGTCGGTGACAGAGCTGAGGGAGCGGGCAAGATGGTTCTGCACGAACGACTTCTCAACGATAGAGTCGCCCTGATTGGTCTGCACGAGCTGAAGCAGCTGAGCTTTGTCGAACGACCCATTGACAGGCGCCACAACCGTAAACGACTGACCGCCGCTGAGCAGGTCGGCGTAGCTGACAGTGGTCTTCTTGTGCATACGGAACACCTTGGTCTGCTGCAGAACCTCACAGAAATCGCTCAGCTGCGGGTTGGCCTGCAACTGCTGCCATAGCGTGAGGTTGCTACCGGGGGTAGCGCCCTCGCCCTCGAAGTGGTCGTTCCACTCGGCACAGCCGGAGAGCGCTACGCTAAATGATAACGTCAGGAGCAGCGAGAGCCAACAAGCAAGCTTGATTGGCCGAGTCGTGGCTGAGGTCAACGAATTTAAATGACAAATGATAAATGATAGACCTATCAGATGTCTTTTGTTTATCTTTGTAATCATAATCTTCAATTCTCAATATCTCAATTTCTCAATATCTCAATTTCTCAATATCCTTAGTGTGTGTCTTCGCCAGTAGGACTGCCATAAACGCTCTTCGGACACAGCTCGATATAGTCGAACGACCAGTAGCAGAGACGGTCCTCAAGCACCTGGCGGCAGCGCAGGTAGTAATCCTGATTCTCGTTCAGATAGCGGGTCTCCAGGATACGACGCAGGTTCCAGTTGTTGGCGCGCAGGGGTTTCGTGGCACCAGAACCGGCCTTATAGCTGTCCATACCCTTCATGTAGCCGTGGTTACGCATGGCCTTGTCGTTGGCGGTGTTATCGTCCTTGTCGTCGGTATCGTCCAACCAGCCGATGGTCGGGTCGCTACCGTAGACACGGAGATCGACGGGGATGCCGCACGGCTCATTGTTCAGATAGAACTGGACGACACCACGCTCAACACCGACGGTGTAGCCGAGACGGATCTCGTAGGTGCCGGCCGGTACGGGAGGCAACTTAAAGGTGACGTCGAAGATACCACTGATACAGACGGCATTGGCCTGGTAGGAGTTCCAGTAGTCCACATCGGTATGTACGCCGACATAGGCATCGGTACCACGGACCGTCCAGTCGGTGATACAATCGTTGCGGAAGCCGATCAGCTTGTCCTCACCGTAACGTCCACGGGCATTACAGTTCTGGAAGTCAGGGCTCAGTGTCGTTGCATCGATACGGATACGGCGGTTGAGGACTTCCTCGCGCACCTGAGTGCTGTAAGAGATAATGTCGTCAATATAATAGTAGACACCATTCTGTGCAGTCTGGTTTGCCAGACCCGACTCTGAGGGTGAGAGGACCTTGGCACCGCGGATGGTGTAATCGTCCTTCAGGCCCTTGCGGTTGATGAACAGACCGGCGGCAGGGTCACAGAAGCGCATGATGCTATGGGGCATCATCGTCTCAAAGTAGTCCTCGGCGTCAGCCAGATTCGTCAGCCAGCATCCTTCGCGCAACTGCTTGGAGCCACAGATACCGTTGTAAAGACAGATACGGTTTATCAGGTGATAACTGACGAAACGGTTCAGCGAGTTACGACGGTCCTTAGGATTGTCAATCGCCTTGTCCTCAGGATAGACCTCATCGTAGATTTCGGCTGCTTTCTTCTTTAGGTCTTCGATGGTATAGATGCCATGGCGATGGTAAACGGAGTCTGGCTCCACGAAGGCCGTATACTTAAAGTACCGCTTCTCAGGCCAATAGGAGTCCGTCCAGTCGCGACCACCGGAGACACAGCGCACGAGGACACCGTTATAGAGGGAGTCGAGGCTCTTCTTGTCCGAACCCCAGGTGTAGCTCTCGTCCATGAACAGCATCAGCGAGTCGGCCATACCGGTCAGGCGGAGGGCCTGGGTGAAGATTGTCAGCGTCGAGTCGGTCTCCATGAGGTCAGGCAGCATATTACTACTGCGGGACAGGGGACGGTTGATGAAGTGTACCACACCGTTGGTGACGGAGTCGTCATACTCCACGAGTCGCGACACCTTGTTAGCATAATAGATCAGCGCATTGTTGTTGGTCGCATCGGAGTCAACGGATAGCGTGATCGTGCGGTCGTCCATGTTCAGGTCGGGGAACTCACCCTCACGGATATCGGTGGTGAAGAACGCTCCTAACCTTATTATATGCGTACGCGCGAGGGTGTCGCACATCTCAGTGGGCACTTCGTCCAGCGTACGGTAACCGTTCTCGGCAAGATAGTGCTCGATGGCCTCGTTATTGGGAGCGAAGACCGTGAAGGTGCCATAGGTAGCCAGCATCGAATAGTAGGGCGTACGCTTCAGCAGGGTAATGAAGTCCCCTACCCTGTCGTTGTTCGCCTCCAGGAACTGGGCTGCGGTCATCTTGCTTGCCTGGTAGTAGTTCTGGGGCACATCGTCGTCGTTATCGACGCAGCTCGTAGTGACAGCGGCGGCACCGCAGCAGAACAGACCAGCCAATAATATATGTTTGATATTCTTCGTAATCATAACTATTATCTTTTAACTCTTATCTCTAAACTATTTCGTCAGCTCACTATCCTCGCCTTTATTGAATGCAGGATTCTGCTTCAGCAGCGGATTCACCTTCAACTCCTTCTTGGCGTAGGGGAAGTAGATGTAGTTGGGGTCAGACATCTTGATCTTAATGACGTTCACGCCCTCCTGATACTTCAACGAAGCATAGCCGGTAAGACGACGGGTATTGCCATCGCGACGAGCCCAGCGTACAAGGTCGAACCAACGCTTGCCCTCAAAGAGGAACTCACGCTGACGCTCGTCAATGAGCAGGCTTTCCATCTTATCAAGCGAGTTGGCATAATCGTCAATCTTCAGCGTGTCGGCACTCATAGCGGCCTGGGTGATACCGAGAGCGCGCTTGTTCAGACGGTTAATCAGCAGGAACGCATCGGTGAAGTCGTCGCCGCCACGGGCAATCTCGGCCTCAGCCTTGATGAGGATGACATCGCTGAGACGGTAGATGACCCAGTTGGCGTCAGAGTCCGAACGGCGCTGTGACTGAAGGTTCAGGCTGGCGATGTTACGCACATTCTGCGTAGTGAAACTCACACTACCAGTACGTGTGTACTTCACGATGGCATTACTCGAGTTGCTGGTCTGGATGGCCTCGTAGGCGCGGCAGTCCTTGGCCTTGAACAACTGGTTCTTACCCTCTGCCACATTCTCGAAGAGGAAGTCCGGAGCAGCAAGGCGTCCCAGCACATTGTTACGGTTACCGTAGTAAGAGTTCACCCATGAGTTCTCAGCACCCTGATTGGCACGGTAGTAGATCTCGAAGATGCTCTCAAAACCGTTGCCAGTGCCAAACATCTCATTGTAGAAGTTGCCGCAAGTGGTGCTACCGTTCTTACGCTCCATGATAAGGGGAATACCATCGTAGAGCTCGATGTTGTCGAGTTTGCCCTCGCGGTCGAGCATCTCCTTATACTGCTGGCGCTTGAAGTCGAGGACGCGGTCGCAATACTTGATGGCATTATCGTAATCGCCCTTCCACAGATAGAGATCTGCCAGCAGCGTGTAGGTGAACCAGCGTGTCACACGGCTGGAGTTCTGATAGGCGCTGGGGCTGTCGTCAGTATAGTAACGGCGTACTGCGTCATCCTTCACCGCCTCCAGATTCTCGATCAGTGAATCGAGAACGGCATCGAACGGCGTTGCAGGCAGAATGTAGTTCTGCGAGTCGTCGATACTGGGCGCCGTGGTATAAGGCACGTCGCGGAACGTACGTATCAGATAGAAGTAACAGAGGGCGCGCAGTGTCGACACCTCTGCGATAGTGGCACGCAACTCGTCCGGGGTATAGTTCGGGTCGATGGCTTCCACCTTGGGTGCATAGTGGCAGACGGTATTACAACGGTTGATAACCGTATAGAACTTCGACCAGTCGCACATGGGATTAGACTCCAACAAGTTCTCCTTCAGGATCTCGTTAATCTCGTTGGGAACATTCGAGCCCATCACCATGTTGTCGGAGCGCAACTCGCCCCAGACACCCATTCTCGTCTGCACATCACTGTTCTGCAAGGCTTCGTAGCAGCTGTTGACAACGCTGTTGACGTCAGCCTTCTCAGTCCAGAAATTTTCGAGCACCACGTCATTCATCGGCAAGATGTCGAGGAAGTCGTTGCAGCTGGTGGTGACTGCAGCGGTGCCGCAGCACAGCGTACCAGCAAGGATATATTGTTTGATGCTTTTGATATTCATAATACTCATTTTTCGATGATCATTTTTCAATTAGAACTGAATCGTGATGCCACCAGTGAACGACTTGGCACGCGGTGTCTG
>Ga0326511_10003008_pt1 | contig 13628 bp, 16 predicted proteins | sample 0_2496_0518_D_FD_203701 | JGI IMG/M metagenome (GOLD analysis project Ga0326511, IMG submission 203701) | Bovine rumen microbial communities from UC Davis, California, United States - 0_2496_0518 | ecosystem: Host-associated > Mammals > Digestive system > Stomach > Rumen | place: USA... | reverse complement strand
CTATGAGTCTTTAGTAGATAAAGGAAATTGGATAATAGAGCCATAGAAACTAATATCAGAGTGCAACTTAGATTATAAAACAGGAGTAACTATTTAGAATAGAGAAAATTATCCTATCCTAAATGAACGAGAAAGCTTTATTGTTTATGAATTAACAGTAAAATATGATAACTTATACCATAATCTTGATTCTGAGCAAGACTCTTTAATTTAGATTCTAAATATTTAGGCAGGAAATTTATGTGAATTTAATGTTGCTTTTTCTATTAAAGAAAATACATTGTAGTTTGCTATTGTTGGTTGTGAGGGAGCTAAGAAGTGGAATACTAATGGTGGAGCTACTGATTTTACTGTTGGAAGCGGTGGTGGAACAATACTTGTTGGAAAACAATAGGATATTTATATTTCAAGCGCCATAGAGCAATTAATTAGTCTCAAAGTAAAAATAAATTATGTTTAGTCGGATTCTTTAGATGACTAGTTTGTAAATTGTTATGGAACATCTAAGGATATTTCTAACTACCTAAAAATAGGTTCTGATGAATTGTCAAACTCTTTTGTTTCAGAAGATATTGATGAAGGATCTCCTACAATTTATACACTAGAGAACTTAAGAGTAGTCCGAGTAAATACTACTTCAAACACCGTAGATGTCCCAATTTATTTTGCTCGCCTAACTCCAGATGAAGATAAAGAATTCAGAGAGACATTTGATTCAGATGATATAGAGGATTGGATTATTAAAAGAAAAAAGAAAACAGAATTTCCTATTTTTAAAGTAATAATTAAGATTCAAAAGACTGAATGGAATGCTTACCTAACTTACCCAATAACTAGTAATAGTACTATTTAGTCTACTCAAAACGTAAACGGCGCTGATTATTTATTCTAGTTAATTCCAGTATCTAATATTGATATTAGTAAAAAAGAATATAAAGTTTAGTTTAAGTTAGAAACTTCTAATGTTTCTTAGGCAGAAGGCAGTATTTATTAGGCAACGGCCGAATCAATTAGCTATAATAATGAAAACACTAGTAATGATAGTCCTTTCTAGAAAATTACATTGACTAAATTGGATGAGGGTGTTTAGGATTAGAAGAATTTTTATAAATTCGAAGCCACCCTTAAATTAAACCTAGAAAACTTTTTTAAATCTAGCGAAAATTATCAAGAATATCAAGACGTATTATTTTCATTTTCTCACGACACAGGATAGACCAATAAAATAATTATAAGATTTGTTCCAAGAGATATAATTATTTACAAGATATCAGATGAAACTTATAAGCTTATAGAAATAAGTGGTAATCCTCAAGAAATTATTTCTTTTACAGACCCTTTGACTAAGAGTCATCAGGAAGAAGAAAATGATTTTACTAATTTCTCCTTCCCTATTTATGAATTCTCTTTCCCAAGATAGCCAATTGGATGTAGTTGGTATAGTAATAGAGAACGTTTTGAGCTATATTTTCCAAATAACATAAATGAGAATGCATTTAAGGACGAAAATGAATATTTTTATGGATTAGTTGAGTTGGGTATTCATCTCAATAAAACTGAGAACAGTCCTTCTACGTTTAGTCACTCTAATGTAAGATTATATATATCGTCTAGGTTTGATGATTGGATTGAAGGTATATGGATTAATAGAATACCAGGCTCTTTACCCTCACCGGATTTTTCTTATGCAGATAAAGAGTATGGAGTATGGGTTTGGGGACTTTCAAGTAAAAAAAATCGTAATTCGGGTAGGCTTGAGTAGTTTGGTCCTATTGATAGCAGTAAGTTAGTAAATGGGAAAAATACAATTGAGTTTTTTGTTAGTAATCCTCCACACATGGAGCATGGACTCTTTTAGTTTGCATTAACTATAAAAGAGCCAATAACTGTTAATAATTATAGCTAGTCCCCATGGAATTATAAAAATGATCTTACAAAATAATAAAAATACTTAACTTTGAATTTATAAAATATTTTCTTATTAAAACTATATAATAATGATCGAAGGTATTAAATCATTTTTTGAGATGATTCTTTCGGTAGATGCATAGTTAGGTATAGTTAAATTTTGTGAATACCTAATTCTTGGAGCATTTATCTATTTCGGTCTTAATTTTAAGAAAACTATTACTAACGTGATAGAGCTCCATGATTAGGTAGCATAGAAACGGCATGATAGAAAGATTAAATTAAGAGACCAATTAACTCAGCAATTAAATCTTCTTTTAAATGAATTTAGGGCGGATTTAAATGCTGATAGAGTTATGTACTTTGAATATCACAATTCAAAAGAAAATCTTGTTGGAATTCCTTTTAAATACTCGGACTTAGTTATAACTGTTGTTAAATACGGTTCTTCTGCTGCTAAATTAGCAAACTTGAAAGAAGTAAACACAGGCCTAATATCGGACCTTTATTATGATCTCTGTAAGAATACTACTGTTTTTAACAAAGACGATTCTTTTTTCAAAAAATATCCAAACTTAGATACAATAATTAATATTAGACCAGCCTTTGCTTGTTACGTAAATCTTAGTGGAATATATTAGCCAATAGGATTTATTATAGCTGAGTGGGATGATCCTACATTAAAACTAGACTGGGAAACTATAGACAAAGAAAGTAGAGACTATGGAACTAGAATAAATGCTCTTGTAGTCTCATATTCAAATAAATAAAGTTAATATATGGCATTTAAAAATGAAATTGTTAGTGGCGTTGAGCAGGAAGCCCAGGGCTACTATGAACCTAGCGTGGTTACCTATCCTTAGGAAGTAACTCCTAATTCTGAGCCTACTGTCACTACTGTAGTTTTTAACGATCCTGAACATTTTGTTAGTGACATTGCTGATCCTTGTGGATCTCATCTTAGTAATTCACCTGAAGCTGATAACCAGCTTTTAACTCGTCCTATGATAGCTAGAGCTATTCCTTATGGCGATGAAACTACTCACTATTCTTATGACCTTTCTGAGATAGGTGGAGAAACTCCTACTCAAATTCAGATTACAGCTAAGACTTGGGTTGCTGCTGACGGAACTGATCCCGAGGCCACCTCTAGTTATTAGGAGACAACCCAGACCATTACTGGTGTAAAGAAGGGTGTTAATTAGATTCTTGTTGATGTTATTAAGGATTATGTAGTAGTAATTACTCCAGAGGCTTCTCTTCTTGAGCAGTACAATCCTCTTGTTGACGTTGATGGAAAATGGTCTGACTATAAAGTATTGGCCGCTGGAATGAAGTTCCACGGAGCTAATCGTAACCATAGAATTTCTATTCATTGGACACAAGATTGCGTTGAGACGTTTTATTTTATTTCTAAACTTTAATAATTAAAATAGGTGTCTCATTTAAAGGCACCTATTTCTTTTTTAATATAATTTTATATGAAGTCAAACGGATATTCAATTTAGTTGAGCCGTAATGTAATGTCAAATGAAGCTTGTGCTAACCTTGACTACAAATACGGCCCTTATGGTTCAGTAGAGGAGGCTTTTAGTTCTATTCCCTCTGCTTTTAGAACTATTGGATTAACGGTGGGCGTAATAGAGAACGGAGTAATTCAAGAGTACTGGTTTAAGTCGGGCAAAAGTAGAAAAGAAGACCTTGTTCCAAAGTTAGCTGAAGGAAATGTAACTGTCGAGCCTAATTTCACTAGTGGAGACTTAATTGCTACTATTAATGGAGTTGAGATCTTTTATTCTCCGAATAGTAGTGGAGGTGGAGAAGGTGGTGACGATGATACTCCTTCGACTCCCGCCGAGGTTAATGTTATCCAGGGCCCTATTACTAAATCTGCCCAAGGTATAAAGACAGGTACAATTAATGGAACTGACTTATATGCTCCAGTAATAACTCCAAAATTAACCGGTGGAATAGTTATTGGTGAATTTTATAAGGTAAATGACCAGAAAACCAATCTCTATGCTCCTAATCTCACTGCCTCTTTAGCTAATAATGTTTACACAGTAAAATACGGAGATACTTCTATTTTCCAAATTGATAAGTCTAGTGGTATTTTCAGAATTGGTAATGATTCTTTTGCTTTTACAAAATCTTCTAGCAATTGTTTATATTATCTCTCTACAGTTGTAAATGACTTTATTTCATCTCCAGAAGATCTTGGAGCTTCAACTGATATTACTGTAACAGAACTTTCGTCTTCTGGAATTGAAGTAGATACAAAGAAATCACTTTCAGTAGCAATTCCTTGTAATTATACTATAGATAAAATTGATGAAACTAGAAACAATCAGGTGGTAACTGAAAGTTTTTAGTATAAAGGAATTTTATATTATTTAGGTATTCCTTATCAAATTTATGGTATTTCTCCTGGTGGAAATATGAGCAATAATAATTATAAATTTACATTTAAATAATGGCAGCAATTTCTTCTTTAATTAATAAAGTATATGATGCTAGTGGTGCCCCCTCTACTCAAGCATTTTATGGACCTTATCAGACTGACGACCTTTAGGTAGCAATTGATCAGGTAGTTACTGGCTGGACAAGTGATCAGTTAGGTGGTTTCACTGCTGTTCCCAAGGGATTTAAATTTGGCGTAGTCGATTCAAATAATAAATTTACTGAGTATATCTATTACGGTAATGGCCCAATCAGCACTTCTACAGTAAAAGCCTGTGCTGGTGATAAGTTCACTGGTGGAGGAGGCGGTACAGGTGGAGGCTCTACTGTTTTAGTTAGTCCGGTAATTACTGGCAACGATGCAACCCTTCTTGCAAATATTACTGTAGACGGAACTGAGTATGCAATTAAGGCACCATCTAGTGGAAGCGTTTCAATTGATAGCTTAGCAGATTCAAATGCTATCGACGCTAATTATGACATAAACGCTAATGGATTAACCAGTAAAGCACCTAATATGAAGTGCTTTGCAGACCTTGCTCTTAGAGTTTTACAACTAGAAACTCAGTTAGCCGGATTACGTTTTGCAATAACAGATGATAATAACAGTAATAGTGGAAGTTAATTATGGCAAAGAAAGTTCAATTAATGCAAGACTAGGCCCAAGTCTTTCCAGAGACCAAGGTCGAATTTGTTATTGATGATCAAAACCAGCCATTAAGTACTTTATTATCTAGCAAACAAGAAAGTTTAACTCAAGAAACAAAACTTTTTGATTGTACAATTAATAGTGAAGAGCCCACCGAAGTAAAATTCGGTGGTACTCTCACTCTTACTATTCCTCAGGGTGGGGGTAGTGGAGATGAAAACGTAATTGAAGTAATTAAAGTTAATGATGAGCCATTAACTATAACTGAAAAGGCTGTAAATATTGATCTTAGCAATTATCAAGAGAAAGAAACTAATAAGGGGCTCTCTAGTAATGATTTTACTACTGATTACAAAAATAAACTTATTAGTCTTCCTCAAGTAATTAATTTTACTTATCAATAGTGGGCAGAAGAAGCTAATGTATTTACTGCTATAGATAATTCTACTACAGCTAATGGTATTCCTCCCACAATTATAATAAACACCGAAAATAATAGTTAGTATGTTTGTCACCTGTCTCTCACTAAGAAGCAGAGTGAAAATATTTATTCTGGTGTTTATGCAATTGATGATGCTCTAGTTAAAACAACAATAACTTCAACTTCTATAAATAATTTCTATTTTAGAATTACTGACGAATAATAATTATGTATCATACTGGCAATACAACTAAAAATTCAAGCATTTAGCTCGGTAGAAATATTGTAGTTAATGAGCCTTGTTCTGATATAGACTACCGATATGGCCCCTATAGATCAACCTCCGAGGCTCTAGAATGGATAGATAAACATTTACGAAATCTTGGGCTAACCGTAGGTATTATAGAGGACGGTAAAATTGTAGAATATTGGTTTAAATCTGACATTAACACCTTAGTCAAAAAAGTAGACGACAGTCAAGAGTTATATACTCCTAGTGACAGTATTCCTAACGATGCTTTTTCTGAAACTATATAGGCCAGTAAAAGTTAGTTGGAAGGACAGACTGTGAGTCAGATTCTTGATAAAATTCTTTTTAAAGACCAATCAGCGTTTATTAATGCTAATGCTGGAAATTGTAATATAACAGCAACGAATGCTCAGAGAGAAGTAAAATCTACTCATGAGGCAGGCTTATATACAACAACAGTTGCCACGGCAAGTTATGGATATCCTGCTGGAACAAAAACTTGGACGGCTGGAAGTAAATCTGTGAGTCCTCAAGAGATTGTTTTTGGAGCTAATAATACATGCAGCTGTACATTTACTCTTACTGGAATTCCAACTCTTAAGAGTAGCTATGGAGTTACTCCGTCGAGTCAACCATCTTATTAGACTAGTATTACAAAAACAGCTACTATTACGGGATTTTATAAGTGTGGTTTTAGTTATAAGTACCCTAACCCAAGTTGGACTAATTTTCAAGTATCAAAAGAAGGATCAACAACACTACAGACAACAACTTCTTCTGAGTATGTTTACGTTCTTTTACCGACAGATTTAACTATAGATGGCAAAGTAGGAATAAAACACCCACTTAACGATACCTACCCAAAAATTAGTGTACTTCCTGATATTATTGGCAGTAACTCACAAGAGTCAAGCATTACTACTAATTATAAGTTTAATATTTGGAAATTAGCTAAGGCGGAATTAAATTCTGATGGGCATCCAACTCCAAATGCTCAACCTATACAAATAACTATCAAAAAGAGAAATAATTAATAATGGGAAAGATATATAATGGCTCTATTCCTATAGAACAAATTTTTAAGTTTGATTAGGATGCTCCCCTAGAGGATAGAGTAGCTGTAAAAACAATAGAAGATTTAGATCTTATTCGTCCTTATAAAGGATTACTCACTTACGTAGAAGAGGAGAGAGCTTATTATTCCTATATAGAAAATGAACAGGGAGAATATGAATGGCGAAAAGCTAACTTAGGAGGGCTTGGTGATGAAAGTACTCCCGTTCTTACCTCTGAGTAGATATAGTATTTGTATAACAATCAAAGACTTCCTGATAATTACATAAGTATTGGTGACCCTATTATTTCTGGGTCACCAATATCTAATACTATCTCTATATAGGAAAACTCAGGTGACTATAGATAGATAATCTTTAGTGCTATTCGTGCACTTTAGTCGGAAGTAGCCAAGCTCAAGAATACTTTTTATTACGGAATTAGATCTTTAAATGATGGTCAAACTGCTGGCTCAGAAATTATAAATTCTACTGAAGAGGAAGAGTCTGAGCCGCTGTGGGCATATGACCCAGAGGATCTTAGTGAAATTACTGATTCGAGCCTTGATATAAACAGTAGTTGTAAATTATCACCTATCAGTAATTTTACCTATTCACCCGACAATAATTATATTGATATAACAGGACAAGTATCAACAGAAAATCTAGACGAAACCGAAGTCGATGTTGAGGATAATCAATCTCCAACTAAATTTTTTGTTTATGCTACTATTGACCCTAAAGATGACTGGGAATTTACTATTAATTTTAAGAATGGAGCATCATTAGGTCTTCATTAGATAGAAGGAATAAGAAAATAGAATTGTAATATTTTATTTTGTGTTTCTAGAAGAGTTCCATTAATAGATAAACCAGACGTCTTTATTGGAAAATGTTTCTATTATATTTCAGTAACTGATATAAAAGGCAATTTAATTTATTCTACTTATTTTGATGATACATTTAATCAGTTGCCTTCTGAGATAAATTTAGTAAATTCATCATTAGTAGATACAATTGTTCTCAATAATTTAAAACTTTTCAAACTAAGTTTCTATGTAAAATTCCAATCTTTTAGTAATGATTATGATTTAATTCCAGAGAAAGCTAAAACAGATGATTTTGTTTATTAGGCTTCTCACATTACTTTAAGATCAGTTTCAAGTTATGAATACTTAGTTTCAATAAAAGATAGACTTCTTTAGAACGAACCTATCTTTGTTACTGACCCAGATCCTTCTTTGGCTGGGTTATATTTTAAAACAAAAACAAATACTTTATATAAAATAGGTGGTTCTTCTCAGAACCCCGACGATTCAGGTATGACACAAGAAGCAATGATTAATTGGTTATTATCTAATAACCTTATTGTGGGTTCTGCAGAAGATGGTTATGAACTTAATGCAGAAAATATTGATATCTCTAAAATTGATGCAAGTAAGCTTAGCTTCACTGGAGTAACCTTAGTTAATGAAGACACCTAGACTGCATATGAACTCTCTGTTGATTATAAGGGAGAATTGTAGTGTAAATAGGTTGATTACGCTGAGATTCCAGCTGATTCAGATACAGGATATACTGGAAATGAGGATGATGCTAGTCGATATGGTTACCGAGGAGCTGCAGCTCTTAAAACATTAGGAAGTAAAATTGCAACTACAACTGCTTCTGAAGTTTCTAATGTAGAGATAATTAATAATGAAGTTGTAATTAAAGCTTTAGGAGATAGAATTAGATTTGGATCTTGGTATATTCCAAATAAAAACCAGGACGTATTCAACTGTTCTCATGACTTTATTGAAATAGTAAACAGTGGATCTTTTAATTATTCTCTTAAAGACGCTATCCTAGGTGTAATTTATAGAAATGATGTACCTAAAGAAGAAGACGAAAATCTTTATGGAAAACATTATAGTATAGAAGAATTCCCTATAACTGGAAATATTGCAGCAGGAAGTTCTTATCTTATTCGTGGACTTTCTAGAAAGCCATTAAAAGACTCGCGTGTTAAGATAACAGAATTTGATCAAGAAATTGACTTTGATTTTGTCAATAATGATTGTGCTGGTCTTCTTCTTTATCATAGAAATCTTTCTGGTCATTTAACAACAGTAGATGAAAATTAGGTAACCATTTTAAGAGAATTAAAAAAGGCAGCCACTGGTAACTTTAATTTTTAGGTTGACATGAGATTATTGGATGCTATTACCTTTGGTAGTAATGAAAAAAATCTTGTTACTAAATCAAGCTCTGGTGCTGCTCTTTATACTGACTCTAGTTATAAAAAGACCAATGATCATATTGGAAAAGATCAATATATTTTAGACCCTGCTCGTCAAGGATTTAGATCACTAACTACTAGTAAATATGAATCTACTAACTGCAGACTTTCTAAAGTTTAGAGTGAAGAGATTCCACTTGGAGAAGATGTTGTTTCTTTCCCACACAGTGCTAATATTATTAGTGTAGAAAAATATACTCCAAAAGCATCATATCAGCATAAGAATGTGTTGACTGATAAGACTTCGCCTGATTTTACTAAGCCTAATATGGTAACTTGTAGCTTTGGTATAAATGCTGCTACTACTCGTTGCTTTAACTGGTTCTCTATGTTAAAAAATAATGAATATGTTTGGATTAGAAAAGTTGGTGATGTTACTTGGAATAGATTTGAATCATATAAGTCCACTGATGGCACGACTTCTCCAGTAGCAGATTCTTCTACAAAAATGCACAGAAAAGAATTTGCTAAAAGTATAATTCAGTCGGTTTATGCTAGAATAGATAATGTTTTTCCTGGTGATGAAACTTTTGCTTTTAGAGCACATAAATGTGTTGTCTATATTCAACCAGAAATGACAGATGGTGATCCTGTTACATATGAATATTGTGTAGGTGCATCTGATACTCAAGGACTTCCTGTAAATGTAGGTCCATTTGATATTTAGACATTTACTATTTATCCATTAGATTGGAAACCAAGAGTTTATCAAACTACTGACCAATAGGGATTCGGTTGGATGGAATATCAAGAGTGGGCTGCTGCAGCTGAAGAGCTGAACCAAAGAATTATTAGAGAATGTACTTCAGAAACAAAAGAATTTCCAGTATTTATTAATACTGGTGATATGACTCAGAATGGAACTAGAGTAAATGAATGGATGGATTATTACAATGCTGGTAAATGTTTATTTACTCATTTAGAGTAGATGAATGTTGTTGGTAATAATGACCTGTGTAATGCTTATTCTGAAAAAGTTCTTGGTAATGGTGATGATAATGGTAAATCAAGTCCATATTATTTCCATGTATTCTATTGTTATGAAATTCCTAATGAGATAGTTAGTGATGATCCTAATTGGAGTAACCCGGTTATTTTTAATGGTGTTTATGTTCCTTCAATGTACTATTTCTATTTCGGAACGTATGGTTACTTAATGGTGAATAGTGAACTCACTGCTACTACTTGTAATGTTTATTTCAAATAGAATGAAAATGATTACTATTATAATCTTTATACTGGATATTTAAGTAATAGTACTACACAGCTAACTTCTATTTAGCCACACTTCTTAGGTGACACTCTGAATAGTTGGTTAACTATTCTTAAATAGAAAGCTGAAAATAATACAAAGAAAATAATAGTAGCTTGTCATGAAATGCCATTTACTGTTACTACTAGAGCTAACTTAATGACAGGAAATGTGGGAATAGATAGAAGTATTAGTGGTAGCTCTCTCGTTGGTAGTCACTTGAATGTTTTAGGACCATCTGATAACTTTAAGATATATGACTATACTTATTGGTTTAGCAATCTTCTTCAGACTATTGGTATTAAACTTTGTATAGGAGGACATAAGCATACTTACGCCGTAACTTATCCAGTAGCTGATCTTTCTAATGGAAATACCTCAGATAAAGTTATTAATAATTATCATTTTTCAAAGAAAACAAAAATTAATAGGAACTCTCCAATATCTTTTGATACGATTGATTCTGATCTTTGGGATTATGATACTACTATTACTAACGGTGTTGTTTATTTCATGTGTTAGGCTACTGGTTATAAACAGAAATCTAATAAGGAATTACCAGATAGAGGATAGGGATATTCAAAGATAGTTCCTGAAACGTCAGGGTGGAATGCTGCAGGTGATTCAGCTACTGCTGACGTATCACAAACATATCCAATGTATGTAGTTTATTCTTATGAAGAAGATAAAATAATAGCTAATCTTTATCGTGTAATAAATATTAAGAAAGAATCCATAGGTTCATAGCATAAAGCAAAAGTTACTGAATTTTCTGAAACTGCATTCTCAACAAACAAAATGTATTCAGAAAAATTAGTAATAAGCAAAGAAATGACAACAGTAGACAACGAAGAAGTTTTTACAGGATTTTATAAAAACTATTGGTTTATTGATAATGACTTTTTAACAATAAGTCCTGGTATCTCTGGTGGAAATGTAGTAGATCAATAGCGCTGTCGTTTAGATAATCTTGAGAATAAAACTTATTTAAGTTGTGACGCTTCTGGTGCATCTCTTACAAGAACTATGGAATCAAATAATACAATTGAAATTTAATATATGGCACTTAAGTATAACAATACTACAAATCTTATTACTACCGACGATATCATAGTAACAAGTAGTGTTTCTGAATTAGGAGAAAATCTTTCAGATATACTTGAATCCCAGTCCAATGACATTGCTCAATTAAAGAGCAATGTCAAATGGATTGCAAAGTATGGTGGAGTAGGCGGGGGAGGTTCCGGTAGTGGAGGTGGCGGAATTGCCACTAACACTAAATTTAATTTAAAATTATCTTATACAGATAATAATGGAATCTCACAATCGGTAACTGCAACTTAGAAAGATAAAGAGATAGTTCCAATTTTAAGTAAAATAAATAAATTAGTCTCTATTACAGTAACTATTACTTCCACAATAAATACTACTACTATATATAGAGCTATTTTTGATAAAGGAGATGGATCACCAATATCTTAGATAATACCAGTTGCAGCTGGATATACTACATTTACATTTAATGCAGAAGAAATTCGTTATAATTGTAACATAACAATTTCTGGTGAAACTACTTCTACAATATCTTTTTCAGTATTTACTTAGATTATATCTAACGAGTCTTTTCTTTCTTCTGGTGATTAGAAATTTAATAACGATGCTTCAGTTGACCCTTCTTTTAGAGAGGGTCTTTGTTTTAATGCGGTTCTTGAAAATCTCCTTCCAGATGCATTTGATTTATATTTAGATAATATAATTTTAAATAATGAAGTTATTTGTTCGTCTTCACCGGAAACAGATCAAAAAGTATTGATAAATAAAATTCAGTCTGTTGAAGATAAATTTACTTCATATGGATTATATAATATTATTCTAAATTATCATGCGATAGATAAAGCAACTGATAAAAGATATGATTATTCTCCAAGCTATGTTTATATTTATAAAGAGAGTAATAAGGCCTTTGTTTATTGTTATACAGATGAATTAAGTGACTTTGTAATTTATAACGAAAGAACTGAAAACCCTGTAGGAACTAATCTAAGAAATATTCCACTCTATTTTAGAGTCTACGGTTAGACAGGTGATACTGTAAGCACTACCTATAATGTAGATATAAATGGTATTACTTATAAAAGACCTTGTAAGATAATGCAGAATTATTCTTACAATCTACCTAATGAAGCCTTAGATGAAGACAATTATCAAGAAGTAGCTATAGAATTTAATGTAAATGGTATAATTACTACTTACTATATTTATCTTAAAAACCCAGGCGAATTATCATATATCTTCAAGAAAGACGGTATAAAATGCTATGGAGCTATTGGAGACAACACTGATGCTGTTGTTAAGAATGGTAGTATTTCTTTCCCCAACAGAATAGCGGGAGAAACGTATTGGTCATTTATTAGTGAAACGGAAAATAGATTAATAGTTAATCAAATCCCTGAAACTTATATTAGTCCAAATATTGTTGAAGGAACTCAATTAAGTGTTCTTAATTTTATTCAATCAACACAAACGGCTAGTGGTATTGATGGTTTGATGTATGACGGTATTATTAATATAGGAATTAATTATAAAGATACATCTTATGATAAAGCAATATTTACTTTAACAGATAAGATGAATAATACTATTGATTTTTATAGAAATAAAATACAAAATGGTCAACAAGATACTACTAATCGATTCGGAATGCCAGATGATGGAAAATTCCATCTTATAACAATTTATTTTAAATAGAATTATAGTTCTGTTTTAAATCCGAATGTATCAAATAGTTGGGATGGTGTTATTTCTTTTGCAGTGTATATTGATGGAGTCTTAGATGTAAAACCAACTAGAACTGCTTTTACTTTTGGTCAAAATTGTGTTTGTACATTTCACGCTGGAAATAATTAGTATAATTTCTTTGGTGTAGAAACATTTAATCCAATATCTATGGGTATTTCTACTTCACAGTAGAAAAATATTTATCAGGGAGCAGTAAAAAAGTATCTTTAGGACTATGATCCATTCATAGTATCTAACTATTTTATGTGTTATGCATCGGCTCACTATCAAGACCTTGGATACACTTCTTAGCCATTTACAGAAGAACAATTAAAAGTAGATAGTTCTGTTTATTATAGTAGCTTGATTAGTAATTCTTCATAGAATTATATAAATTATTATAATACTGAAGGATCTACTTATAATAAATTTATTCCAATAAATATTTAGACATTTAGTAATCTTCTTGATAGAGAAACCACTGTTCCTATATATAGAATAGTTCCTGTATATTCTAATAGTGATATTTCTGGTGGTCTTCATACGCTTGTTTTAAATACAATGACATCATATCGTG
>Ga0326511_10003005_pt1 | contig 13636 bp, 12 predicted proteins | sample 0_2496_0518_D_FD_203701 | JGI IMG/M metagenome (GOLD analysis project Ga0326511, IMG submission 203701) | Bovine rumen microbial communities from UC Davis, California, United States - 0_2496_0518 | ecosystem: Host-associated > Mammals > Digestive system > Stomach > Rumen | place: USA... | reverse complement strand
TGCTGACAATCAGGTAAAGGGTAGTGTGATTATTGGTAGATAAAGCTAAGCGTATGATAAGACGCTCAGTCCACATACTGCTACTGACAATATGGTGTGCCTCCGCATCATCTCAGGGCTTGAAACTTTTCAGCCCTGAGATGAAGAAGGCTGCTCCAAAACCTCAGGTAGTAGTGATGGACTTCTTAGAGCGTTACTTCAATGAGCTGTCAGCTGTAAGGCAGACTACGATACAGACAAAGATGGCTGATGACAAGGTGTATTTTCGCAAGGGGAATCTCTCTGACTTAAAGCAAGTTTGCGACACTATGCCTTTCTCTATCAATCTCCTTGATCGCTATTATGAGGTGAGTTGGACTAAGTCTGACGAGCCTTTTATCACTATTGTGTTCCCTGCTCAGTATGACCTTTTATTGGGTGTTGAGAAAAATGTTGCGCTGAAGCAATTCAAAGATTTTATTCTTGCGGCTCCACCTCGAATGAATGAAATCGCAATTCCTACCAATCTAGTAGAAATTGAAGATTCCTTGTTCAAATCTCAGAAGGATACTCTAGGACTGGTCAGTTTAACGGATGCCATATATTATAATAAGGTACGCGAGGACTATTTGCCAGTCTTTGATAGTAAGCATTTGGAATATTCAGCTGCTAATCTCTTTCATGGTCTATTAACGGATAAAGACTACAGAATGTATGTTGAACAGTCCGTCTATGGAATGACAACAATCACTTATACAATCTCACTTGGCCAATGGCTGAACTATTGTGCGGAGTGGGGGATGAAAGTGTTTTTTGCTATTGAAGAAGTGCGTGAGGATGGTGTTTTGGCTTTAGTTATTGCTCAGAGCAAAGAATTAGGATGTCACCATTTGCTGTCTGTTGTTATTCCAGATAAGTTTATCACAGACCAGAATGCAATCTTGAAGGTTAAGATGACGCCCTATATTCCTGTTCATAATGTAAAGGAAATCTATCAGAAGGAATTTACATCACATAAAAAGATTAAATGGCAATGAAACGACTATTCTTTTGCTTATCATTTATCATTTGTCATATATCATTTAGCTATGCACAAAGTATAGCTCAAGAGATGAATAAGGTGAAGCGCGATACCATGTATATCTATGCAGAGGCAACAATGAAAGACCTCAACGAGGCATATAGTGGTGCTCGTGCTATCTTAGAGATGAAGGTGAGTGATTGGGTGCGTTCACAGCATCCAGCAGAAGAAATAGAATTATGTATTGTCAAGGCGAAGGAGCATTTTGTCCAATTGGAAACACGTCGTGGAGACTTCTATCGTGCTTTTGTCTATGTTCGCAAGAGCGACATTCTTCCTGTAGCAGACAAGAGTGAGGTTACAGTATTTGAAGTTGCTCCTGCCACTAAGCCTAAGCAAATTGAGGCTCAGCCTGCTATTATTGTGACTGAAGAAGCACCGGTAGTTGCAGAAAAGCAACAATTCCTAGAATTGACTCCTGACGAGAAACAAATGACGCAAGTTCAAAGTTTTTATGATGTAGAACCTTATATTAAGGGGCTAAAGAGTAAGAACAAACTGGTAGCTTATGGAAAATATGCAACAATGCCAACGAATGAAGATTGCCATTTATTTGTCTACGATAAGCAAGGTAATATATCAGCATTACTTCGAAAATGTGGTGCTAACCAATATAATTTAAACACTCTAAAAGAAGACAACATAAAGAATTACAAGAACTGTGGAGCTATCTGGTTCCAACTAAAATAACAAGACAATGAAGAAACTACTTTTTACTTTTATTCTGGGCTTGTGCGCCATTTTAAGTAAAGCAGATAATGTGACGTTTTCTGTATCTGATGGTATTGATAATGCTGCTATCAAGTCCAAGATAGAGAGTACTGTTAGTAAGATGCTAACTGAGATTAATGTTGCTCAAAAGGCTGGTAGAGATCTTAATTTCTCTGCAATGGGAGTTGCTCAAAGAGTGCAGCAGTCAATGTCCATGCTTTGGGAGAACTCACCTTTCAGGTGTACGGATGATGACATTGTAGAGCATTGTATTACCACTGGAACGGGCTATCAGATACGCAATATACCATTGGAGATGAAACCGACAGGTGAGCGTGAGTTTGGAGAAGATGAATATCAGGAGGCTGTTATCAGTTTCGATAAACAAGGAAATGTAGAGAGCTTCTATCTCAGTATCTCCATGAATCTCTATATGAATGTCATCAAAAGTAATCTGGAACTGACAGACCTTCGTCGCCGTCAGCTGATTCTTGACTATGTAGAGCAGTTCCGTACGGCATACAATCAGAAGGACATCAATTTCCTGAATCAGGTATTTAGCGACGATGCTCTGATTATTACAGGAAAGGTCATTCAGCAAAAGCATGCCGAAGGCTTCTCTACCCCCAAGATACAATATAATAAGCAAACCAAGGATCAATACATCAAGAACCTTCGTGGTGTCTTTGCTCGTAATAGTTATATCAAGGTGACTTTCGATGAAATAGAAGTGATGCGCCATCCTGTCAATCCCAATTTCTACGGTGTTACACTTCTTCAGGGTTGGACCAGTGGCAAATATCATGATGATGGATATCTTTTCCTGCTTTGGGACTTTACCAACGAGAGCGCCCCTCAGATTCACGTCCGCACTTGGCAACCTGATAAAATTGGTGGTAAGCCCCTGCCAAAAGACGAAGTGTTTAGTTTAAGTGACTTTGATATTTAATAGATATAAGATGAAAAGGACTTTATTATTTTTCGTTTCTTTTCTGATATCGTCTATTGTAGACGCTCAGGAGATAAAGGTCAAACTGATGGAGTATCTCCCTAACGACTTGGCTGCGCGTACCCATCCTAGACCAGATGTCAATGGAGTTAACTGTGCGCTCATCCGTGTTGTTGTTCCTGCAGTAAAGGACATGAAGTTTGATGGTTGGGTAGTGGGCGATTGCACCTATCAGCCTGGTGAATATCAGGTATATGTGCCTGAGGGAGCTAAAAAGATCAAGTTTCGTCATGAAAGTTATGAACCTGGTGAGATAGTGTTTAACATGCCTATTCAAAGCCAATGCGTTTATAAAGTAGTCCTTGATATTCCTAACTTGAGTAAGATTTATGTTACTGAAAGTAGTGCGATGATTGCAGAAGGAAGTAGACTCTACGGGTTACGCAAATATGCTGATGCACGCCGTTCCTATGAGAGTGCAAAGGCTGCAAAAGATGTTGTAAAGGATCTTATTCCAACAATCGAGAGTAATATTGCCCAGTGTGATACCTGTATAGCTTATGAACAATATGTTCTTGGTGCATTCAGTAAAATCAGGGCACTTAAGAACAAACCAGATGCCTCCCAACAAGAATTAGTTGATTATGCGTCAGCGGCAATCGAATATCTGCAGGTTCTCAATAGATACAATGAGGACGAGTTCTATACGAGTAAGATATCAACGTTAGTGGATTTAATCGGAGATTTACCTCTTGAGGTGCGTTTCACCATTACTCGTTGGGTTAATAATGCCGCTGGTTTCTTTGAGGCAGGTGGTATTCCAAATGTTGAGATTTGGGCATTTAATGGCAGTATTCCACCTGTTCAGAATAACTATGCTAATGACAAGAAATTTGTGAGTATGATTGGCAAGTCTAATGAGTTTGAGCAGTTAACTGTATCTGACGCTCAAGGTATAGCGGATATACAACTGAACAGAAAAGCTATGCCGACTGGGTTGTTTTTCCGCCCTGTGGGTTATAATGACAAGATAAAAATCCAATACATGGATTTGAAGAATCTGTTGTCAGGAACTCAGGGCACATACAATAAACGGAGATTCCGTTTAAAGATGTACGCATCATATTAATAACAATAATTACTAATTCCAAAAACTATGAAGAATTTATTTTTTAAGTGTTTGGCCATCTGTGCATTAATGGCCGTGTGTGCAACCCCGATGTCAGCACAAAGCTTTCTGAAAAAGCTCAGTAAAGCTGCTGATAAAGTTACCTCTACAGCTGAGCAAGTTACCTCTACTGTATCAGAGGTGACAGGCCAGTCTTCTGACACCGCAGCTGCAGTAAAACCATTGAAATGGGATAATATCCCTGTTTATCATGTTGAGAAACGCGTACTGACTTTTGAAGATGGAACGCCAAAGAAAAACAGCGATGGTTCTCCTATGGTTCGCGTTTTATTAGTTGATCAGTTTAACAACATCCGCAGTGCAGAGGCTGTAAATGAACAGCATAAAAAGCTGAACAAAGCCATCACCAATATTCTTCTGAAGGTTGGCGGAGGCGCAGCTATTGGCGTTGCTGGTGGTTTGTTGGCATCTAAGGGAAAGGCAAGTGGTGCACTGATTGGTGGCGCTACAGGTGCTGCAGCAGGTCTTGTCTTCAGCGCAAAGGACATCAAGGCTGCTAAGGCACAGAAGAAATCGTTAAAGCAACAGGAAGAATTGATTGCGAAGTATCAGGAGAATTTTACCAGTGAGGGTACACCTATCAATGCTTCTGTTGACGTTTCAAAGATTGACGGTTTGGAGATTACTGAAGGTGTTTCGATGACTGCAGAATCTCTTAAATCTGTGATGGCCAGCGAATCCTTCAATTCGTCTGACGATAGCGCCTGGACTATTTAATTAGTTTTTCCAATATAAAGAGCAGGAAGATGGGAATAGTGTAATAGCTATTACCTATTCTTGCTCTTTAATGCCAATAACACTCAAATCTAAAATGCTATGAATTTCAAAAACCTATCTATTATACTATTATTAGCAGGATGCACAATTTCCACATATGGACAAGAATTTGAAATTGTTGAGTTCGTTGAGAAACCTATGGACGAATCTGCTCAGATTCACCAAAGGAAAGATGCCAATGGCACTCCATGTGCTATGGTGCGCGTCCTATTTAAAGAGCCTGGCGCAAAATTTGAAGGAAGCTATGTCGTAGGAGAGCCAGAGAGTTTTACTGGAGGATATCATGTTTATCTTGCTTCTGGAGGCAAAAAGTTTACAATGAAGCACGACAAATATCTTCCACAAGATGTAAATATTTCCAATTATGGCATTAAGGCTGCTCAAACGGGAAAAACCTATGAGATGTCTGTGGTCACAAGAAGTACCGAATTGACTTCAGATGTTGATATAAACCAGTTGAAAACAGAGGCAGAAAATGGAAATGTGAAAGCTCAATACCAGTTGGCTAAGAACTATGCCAATGGAATTGATGTTGAGCAAGATTATGAAACAGCATTAGAATGGTATACAAAAGCGGCTAATAATGGTTCTGTTGACGCTCAATACGATTTAGGCATGTGCTATTATTCTGGCCAAGGTATAGATAAAAATTATCAAAAGGCATTAGAATGGATAGAAAAAGCGGCAAATAGTGAGAATAGTTTAGCTCAATTCCGACTCGGTGTGATGTATTATTATGGATATGGGGTAACACAAGATTACTCAAAGTCTGCATGGTGGTATTCTGCATCAGCTAAAAATGGATTAGCAATGGCCAAAAATAATTTAGGTAATGCTTATGCTCAGGGGTTTGGCGTAACGATGGATTGGAAGAAAGCATTCAGTCTTTATCAAGAAGCTGCAAACGAAGGAATAGGTACAGCACAATCCAACTTGGGTAGTTGTTATGCTAATGGTACAGGAATAGAAAAGGATTGCGAAAAGGCTTTATTTTGGTTCAATAAATCCGCAGAGCAGTATTGTGCTGATGGTCAAGCTAGTTTAGCCGCTTGTTATATTGAGGGGAAATGTGTTGAAAAAGACATCAATAAAGGCCTGGAATGGAATAGACTGGCATTAGAGCAAGGTAATAGAAATGCTCAGTATAATATGGGGCTTTGCTCTGCTATGGGCTGGGGGATGAAGAAAGATGAAAAGAAAGCATTCGAATGGTATCAGAAAGCTGCAGAACAAGGACAGGGACAAGCAGAAACAAATCTTGGCTCATTATATGCAATGGGAATTGGTACAAATAAGGACATGAAGAAAGCTGCTGAGTTGTATATAAAGGCTGCAGATCACGGAGAAGCTGTAGGTCAACGAAATTTGGCTAATCTTTATGCCAGTGGTAATGGCGTTCAAAAGGATATTGTTAAAGCTGTATCCCTTTATCTAAAAGCTGCCGAGAATGGAGACACCATTTCTCAATATAATGTCGGTTATTATTATGAGAATGGTGTTGGAATTGATAAGGATATTCAGAAAGCTTTTGAGTGGTATCAGAAATCGGCAGATCAAGGCTTTGCGAACGCTCAAAGAGAATTGGGTAGGTTTTATAGTTATGGTATTGGCGTTCCTGCTAATCCGACAAAGGCATTTGAGTTGTATAAAAAATCGGCTGAACAGGGGTACCCTCTGGCACAAAGTGATCTGGGAGCTTGCTATATAAACGGAATAGGAGTATCCAAAGATGAGAAGAAAGCGGTAAAATGGTTTGAGGCTGCTGCCGAAAAAGGTTATGCAGATGCATTATACAATTTAGGAGTATGTTATTCTTCTGGTATTGGCGTGAAACAAGATCTCAAGAAGGCACTAAAATATTTTGAAAAAGCAGAAAAAGCAGGGCATCCCCAAGCTCATCAAGCTGTGGAGAGCGTAAAAGCTGCGATGCCCAAATCCTTACTAAGATCTATAATGGAAAATGTTGATGTTCAAGTAAAATAATGATAAAGTGGGGGCAAGCTATGGGCTTGCTCCTAATTAATTCAACAAAGGAAACATGATTAATAAAAGATTTGTTATCGTTTTAGGGCTTCTTACATTTCAATTACTTGGGAAAGCTCAAGGTATAATCGTTGATAGTTTTAGCAGCACCTCATCTGTTGAGGCAAGAACTCATCCGCGTTTAGACTCGAATGGAGTTCCTTGTGCCTTAATTAAAGTTCGGTGTATTGATAACCATTTGACTTTTAAAGAGGCTGTGGGTAATGTGGACAATCAGACGAATGAATATTGGGTTTATTTACCTGATGGTGAAACAAAACTCACCCTTCATTCTCCGAAAGAGAGCGTTGTAATTAGGTTCTCTGATTACGAAATTGAGAAAGTTGACGGTAAAACTACCTATGAATTAGTACTCGCCTCACCATCATCTTTATCACAGTCTATAAAGTCTTTTTCTTCAAAGAGTGTTCCTACAGATTTTAAAGAGTTAGCTGATAAAGGTGATGCAGAAGCCGAATGTAACCTTGGCAAGTGCCATTATCTTGGTCAAGGGACTACCCAAAACTATTATGTAGCACTCACCTGGTTTAGAAAGTCTGCTGAAAAGAATTGGCCTGAAGCACAATATTATATTGGAAGGTGCTACTATTATGGCCAAGGGTTTCCCAAACCAGATTTCCAACAGGCAGCAATATGGTTTGAGAAATCTGCTAAACAAGGCAATGCTGATGCTCAATATCAATTAGGACTTTGCTACGAGAAAGGACATGGAGTAAAACAAAGCTCCAAGAAAGCGCGCGAATGGTATGGAAAAGCTGCAGCGAATGGTAACAACAAAGCAAAGCAAAAGATTCAGTAATTGAAAATCCACATATAAAGCTATCTAAATAAAAGTAAGGAAATATAATAATTATATTATGTTAGGAAATAGAACCATAGTCAATCTTATTTTATTTTGTATACCTTTTATGTGTATAAAGGCTCAAACTCTTCGTGTAAAGTGCTTAGCAAAAGCAGAGAGAGATTTATCGGCAAGAATAAATGTTCGAACAGACAATAATGGTCAAGATTGTGCTTTATTGAAAGTACAACTTGCCCAGCCAAACGCTGAGTTTAAGGGGTTGACAGTTGGAACGGTTGCCTATAAGACGAGCGAGTATCAAGTATATCTTTCTCCTTTGGCCAAGAATATAAGGATATCGCTTCAAGGTTACTTGCCATTAGACGTTGTTTTCAATGATTATGGATATCCTAAATTGGATAGTAGATCTACATACATTATGGTTGTTGAACTTCCTAATAATGAAAATGGGCAACATCAACGTGCATCATTCAAAAACAACGGAGTATATATTGAAGGCAATTTTCAGATAGGAAACTACATGTCTTTTGGTGGCTCATTAGGGGTATATTACTCAAATGTTAATGTCGAAATTGATTATCTTGCAGGGACGTTTGAAAGTGAAGAGATTTTTTGGAACGTTTCTGCATCTACTGGTGCCTTACTCCCAACGAGTTATACATACAAACCCACTAGTATTGGATGTAAAGTTGGCTATGGATTTCTTTTCACAAATAATATTCGTTTCACTCCACAAATCGGGGTAAATGTTATATCGTTAAAGGGTTCACAAAAGAATCGCGGAGAAACTGTTGGTGTCGATGAAACATTTGTTTCAACGGCTTCTATCGGTGCTCGTTTTCATATTGCTTTAGTTTCTATAGTTGGCATTAGCATTTCTCCAGAATATTCATTTGGGCTAGCTAAAGGAAAAGCTTTTGATTCGATGGCTGAAACGTCAAATAAGATAAAACATCTTGAAGGTGGTTTTAATTGTAAGTTTGGTATAAATATATTCTTTTGAATCATAAGGTTAAGGCTATGAGTGTAAAATTATTGAAAGCCATAAAAATGATAGCGTTCATTATATGCTTGGTATATACTGCATGTAGTGAAAGTGACTTTGACGGATCCGAAGTAGCTGGAATAAGTGGAAGATACTTAAAGGTTTCGGATACGTCCTTGACATTAGAATCTACAGCAGGAAGCACTGCAAGCTTAAGGATTGAGTGTCTGAAGAATGCTTGGCAAATCTCTGATTTCCCATCTTGGCTTTCCTCTTCACAACAAAGAGGAGCTGACAATGCCACTATTACCATATCAACGACTGAAGAAAATAACTCTGCAGACAATTTAAGAACATGCCTATTTAAGATAGAATCAGTTGAAAAAGATTGGGAATATGGAATCCCTGTTTCGGTAACACAATCAAAAGCTATACCGTCTTTGAATAGTGAGCCTCAAGACGAAATAGCTTTAGACTACAAGGCTCAGACCGCAATAATCTCGGTAAGAGCAAATTGTACTTGGAATGTTACTACTGAGGATGCTTCATGGATGAAGTGTAAAAAATTGCAGGACGTCAACATAGAAATATCTGTTGAGGAGAACCGGACTAATACGTCTCGTGTAGGATACATTTATGTTAAAGCTGAGAATTTTAACGAAACAAAAACTATTCGTATAATACAAAATTGTTCAAATATTACTTCTACCACAGATAATATCGAAGTGGGAAGTCATGGAGGTGACTATACTATAAATATTACGTCTGAAACATCTTGGACTGCTTCATGTTCCCAGTCTTGGGTGAATATCAATCCTCAAAGTGGTAGCGCTGGAACAACGGAGATGCATATTTCTGTAAGCCCAAATGGCCAGAATGGCCAACGGACAGCCTATCTCTACGTTACTGTGGGTGATGTTCAGCGTATACTAATCCCCATTGTTCAAGAAAGGTCCTATGTCCGACCTGTTAATTATGATGCATCTTTCCCCTCTACAGGTGGTTCTATGGAAATTACTATTTTGTCAAATGATGAATGGAACATTGTTCCCCTTGAGGATGCGTCATGGTTAAGTTTTTCTGTTATGTATGGAAATGGAAACGGTTCTACAACACTTACTGCTATAGATAATAACTCTGCAAAAGCAAGAACAGCAGAAGTTAAATTTATCACGTCACTGGGTGTAGAATATAATATTAGTATTATTCAAGATGGTCGCTATTTACGAATAGCCCCAGAAACTGTTTACTTCAGCAGAAATGGTGGAGAGAGTGAGCCCGTTGAGATAGAAACAGACGGAAGCTATACTTTTGAATCGACATACGATTGGATTACATGTCGTAAAGGAACTACCAATAGTATATTGTTCGTTTCTGTTTTAAAAAATGACAACGATGAACCAAGGGAGGGGTTCGTAAATATACGTCTTGATGATTTGGCTGACGGATCAGAATTGTCAAAGGACATACGAATCTATCAGATGGGTAATGCTTCTTCCTCTTTCTTAATTAATCGCTTCTCTGAAGAAGAAAAAGATTGGAACTTTTATAACGATGCCATTATAAGCATTACGTTAAAAGGTTTCTCTACAACAGATAATAATTGGAATCCTTAATATTATTAATATGAGAAATAGATTTTTATTGGTCACAGTGATATTGGTATCCATGACTGTATTATTTTTTACTTCATGTTCTTCTGATGACCCAACTATTCCACAAGAAAAATTGGGGAATGTTATAGAAAAGTCTTGTTCAATGACATTTAATGGTCAAGTCATACCATTTTATTTGGATGGAAAGGAACTCGTTCATACAAGAAGAACGTCATCGGATTGGGCGGATGGTACCAATATATATATTGTTTTTAAAGCATCGTCTGCTTTGGTTTATGGAACAGCGAGTTATAATAATTCACATGGTTGGTCAATTAGTTATACAGGAACATTACCTTCTGGCCAAGCTGGGAAATGTGAGGTGTATTATTTTGAGAACACTCCAAATACAAACTACTCTTCAATACAGATTGGGGATGAGTCTATTGTTTATGCTGATAATGAAGGTTATTATGAGTATAATCAATCTGCTAATACATGTATTGTCAATTCTACTCTTAGACCAGCTGTATCAAGAATTAGGTTTAAAGGAGATGCTGGTACAAAAATAACAGTAAGCGGTATAACAAGATACACTTCCTATGGGGTCTCGGATGGGAAATTAGATAAGAAGAATAATGACATTAGTCTTATAGTTAATAATTCTGGTTACACTTCTTATGTATATGGCTTTTTGGAGGACGAATCAGAACGTGAGATTTCTATTACGAATGGTGATTATATCTATACGACACAATGCAGAGGTGATGTTTTTGCCCTTGGCGAGAGTGGCTATATGAATGTTCCAACCGAAGCATCTCATAGTGGGTGGACAGTCAAACAAGCTATGCAAACGTCAGGTGCTGTTGATTTAGGCTTAAGTGTTAAGTGGGCTGCTTGTAATCTTGGTGCGAATTCACCTGATGAGTATGGCGATTATTATGCTTGGGGAGAAACTGAGACAAAGGAAGATTATTCATCATCAACATATAAGTATCAAAGTAATTATTCTTATACTAATATTGGTGAAGATATTGCGGGAACCCAATATGATGCGGCTCATATTAAATTAGGAGAATCATGGAAAATCCCAACTGTTGAACAAATCCAGGAACTTATTGAAAAATGTACAATTGAAAAATACATATACAAGGATATAAAAGGTCAGCGAATTGTTGGGGTTAATGGTCAATCAATATTCGTGCCAATCTCTGGTTATAAAGATGGAAGAAGTATAAAAAATAGAGATGAATATGGATATGTCCTTTTCTGGGCAAGCCAATACGAAACATCTTATACAGGTTCATCTGCATATGTTTATCGGGGACGCCAAGATGAAGGTCAGACAAATACATGGAATAGAATGTATGGCCTCCCTATACGACCAATTTGCGAATAGCTAGTGTTCATTTGTTACATTTATTAGCTTCCGAAACTTCAATTAACAAAAAAGAAAAAGCTATGAGTTATAATCAAGAATCAAAGAATTCTATGACATTAAAAGAGTTCGGAGACAAGTTTATAAATGATGTCAATCCGATTGTTGATACCAATCCATATTTGGCATTCTTCATTATGTCTGCAGCATTGGAATTTATCTCTAGATGTAAAGCCTGTCTACCTAATTTTCACAAGAAGGATGGAAGTTCAGACAGATATGTGAAAGCAATAAATAATATAAAAGCTTTGAAACCATATAGAATTTTCAATAGGCAGACAATATATAAAACTAAAAATGGGAAATACAAAAAGAAAAATACAAACGATTTGTATTCAGTAATTCGTTGTGGCTTATTACATGCTGGTATGCCAAACGAAGGGCTGACTCTGTCTTCTGAATTGAATGAGCTCGAAAATAAAGTTGTTGGGTGCAAGAGCTTGTATGCTGATATAAGAAATGCGTGGCAGGAGCTTAAATCTAATACAAAAGTTCTAAGCTATTTGGAAAGTACAAATGCATTAACTATAAGCAATGAGTTACCTGAATTCAAAAAAGAAAAAGAGTAATAATGAGAACGTATTTATTATTAATATTATTATCTTTCACTCATAATATATCAGCCCAGGACATTGAGGTGAAGAAGTTCGAGCCGATGGTGAAGGATCAGACAGCGGCATTGAGTCCACGAAAGGATATCAATGGAGCGGGATGTGGATTGATGGAGGTTCAGATAAAATAGTTCAGTACTGATTTTGAGGTTAGCGTGAAGTTGTTATATTTTAAGTATTTAGACAATTAATTTATGAGAAAACTATTATTTGCATTTTTATTTGTATGTGCTGTGAAGTCTGTAGCCCAAGAGGTAGTTGTAAAATCCTTTGATTGCCTTCAAACAGATTTGACAGCAAGAACGCAGGAGAGGTTAGATGCCAATGGTAATCCGTGTGCTGTTGTTAAAGTTGATATCCCACTTGAGGATGTTGTGTTCAAAGGATGGGTAGTCGAAACAGTGTCTACACCTGGAGAATATCTTGTTTATATGCCAGACGGTACATCAAAAATTACTATACAACATAAAAATTTAACCCCATTTACATACGAATTTGGAAAGAGATTGGAGGCAAAACAAACATATCGTTTAGTTTTGACAGTATACAAAGATGGCAAGACAAAACCTACATATAAAGTTGTTGAAGTAAGTGACGAAATTGTTGATATATATAATAAGGGCTTGCTGGCGTTAGAGAAAAAAGATAATGAGAATGCAAAAAAACTTTTTCTGGAGGCAGCCAATGCTGGCTATGCTCCAGCTCAGCATAAGATGGGATACATGTCTGGTAGAGGGAGAGAAGCATTAGGCTGGTATCAAAAGGCTGCAGCTCAAGGATATCCCAATTCAATTCATAATATAGGTTCCATTTACAGATATGGTGAGGGAATACAACGAGATGATGAACTTGCATTTCAATACTATATGGAAGCTGCAGATTTAGAATACCCACTATCTCTGCTCCTCGTTGGTTATAGTTATGCAAATGGTGACGGTGTCCCTTCAGATCAAGGAAAAGCTTTCTGGTATTTTAAAAAAGCTGCAGAAAAAGAACTGGACGAAGCACAATTACAAGTTGCAATCTGCTATTTAAGAGGATTGGGGACCAATATGGATAAAACCAAAGGTATAGAATGGCTTGAAAAGGCAGCAAATCAAGGGTTGCCAGCGGCTCAGGGCGCAATGGGTAATTGTTATTTTGATGGTGAAGGTGTTGAAAAAGATGGGAGTAAAGCCTTTATGTGGTATAAGAAGTCTGCAGAACAAGGTAACGAAACAGGTGAAATTGGCATGGGACTATGCTATGATAATGGAGTTGGTGTAAAAGCAGATATGAAAAGTGCTGTGTATTGGTATCAAAAAGCTGCTTTGAAAGGAAATCCTGTGGCTCAAACAAACCTTGGTGCCTGTTATTTGCAAGGAGAAGGTGTTGAAAATTGGCTTGGAATGGCTACGTATTGGTTCCAGAAAGCGGCAGATCAGGGATATGCAGAAGCTCAATGTCGATTAGGTAGTTGCTATGATCAAGGCAAAG
>Ga0326511_10003004_pt1 | contig 13638 bp, 25 predicted proteins | sample 0_2496_0518_D_FD_203701 | JGI IMG/M metagenome (GOLD analysis project Ga0326511, IMG submission 203701) | Bovine rumen microbial communities from UC Davis, California, United States - 0_2496_0518 | ecosystem: Host-associated > Mammals > Digestive system > Stomach > Rumen | place: USA... | reverse complement strand
TCCGGATCCTTGGCCTCGGCTTTCGCCTTTTTGATTGCGGAGGGTATGGTGAAAATACCCACCAGACCGCCGCCGGCGGCCAATCCAATCAGGGTATCAATCCAATCTATAGTCATTTTGTTTGCAAACGTTTACGTCTGCAAAACGCAGATTTAGCAAAAATATTGTGTATAATTCCAAAGAATGTAGACAAATTTTCAGTTATGAGTTATGAGTTATGAGTTATGAGTTTTTTGACTGGTACACTTTTTTGATTGGAGGGGGAGGCGAAAAAGCCCCGCGAGTTTTTTTTGACTGGCGGGGGTGGTGGACGTTAATTGCCGTTAATTATCCGTTAATTGGTTGGGTGTTTTTTGATTGGGTGGGTTATCGTGGGCGTTCATACAGGACGGGGATGCTCAGGTCTTCGATGCCGGCTTTGACGTAATTGGCCAGGTCTTTGTCGGCGTAGATGCTGTGGAAGAGCCAGCGGGCCTTTTTCCCGTCGTAGTCTATTGCCCTGTATTCTACTTTATGGGCCAGCTTGCAAAGGAATTTGTCATTCGTTGGTACCGACACTTCTGTTATTCGTGCTTCTATTCTCATTGCTGTAAGGTTTTTTGATTGGTGGGGGAGACAAAAAAGCTCCGCGAGTTTTTGACTGGTGTGGACTTTTTTAATGCGTTAATGCGTTAATGTGGGAATGCGTTAGTGTTTTTGGTGCCAAGGGCAGCTGTCTATCTTTTCTTTCAGTTCGCCGAGGGCTTCGGAAACCAGACACTCTTGTGCGTCGTTGGCTACGATTTTTGTGCCTTTGTAGTACAGACTCCAATGGGGCAAGCCGTTAATGTCAAAGTTGATTTCGATTTTGTAATCTCTTTTGAAAATGTTGTCGTTCATTGCTGTAAGTTTTTTTTGATTGGGGTACTTTTCAATTTTCAATTTTATTCTTCAATTTTTTCATCGGTGGGGGTGTCGCTCATAAGTTCGTCGATAGCCTTGGCGTGATTCATGGCGTTTACAAAAGAGTCTGGACGCACCATAGCCAGTGCTTTTAATTCTTTTTTGTCGAGCGTGTCACATATTTTTTCAAAAATACCGATTATTTGGTTTATTTCCTTCAATCCCAAATTTGGCTCTTCGTGGTCTTCGTCGAGTAAAACGCCTGTTAATGCAAAGGCAATATGCCTTCTTTTTGTTTCATTCATTTCCATTGCTGTAAGGTTTTTTGATTGGGGTACTTTTCAATTTCCAATTTTCAATTTTCAATTTTTTCATCGGTGGGGTCGGGGGTGTGGATGGTGACGGTGGGCTGCTGCTGGTCTTGGGTGAGGCCGAGGAGGCGGGCGACGGTGATGACGGTGTTTTTGCTCGTGCCGGTGAGCTTGGCTATGCGGTCGTAGCTCTCGCGGTCCTTGCGGCGCAGCTCCTTGATCACATTGGGGTAGTCGCGCTCGTAGTCGGCGACGGTCTTGCGGCTGCCTTCGGGACGGCCCAGCCTGCCGCCGTCGCGGACGTACTTGTCGCGGCCGGACTTGAGGCGGTAGCGGATGTTGTCGGCCTCCATCTCGGCCATGGCGCCGAGGACGGCCACGAGCATCGTCAAGAACGGGTGCGGCTTGCCGTCGGGCAGGAAAATACTCATCTGCTCCTTCTGGAAATAGATATTGACGCCGGCCTCTTTGCAGGCGTTGACGTTGTTCAGCACGTCGGCGGCGTTGCGGCCCAGGCGGGAGAGCTCGCTGACGAGCAGGGTGTCGATGCGCTGCGCGATGCAGTACAATAAGCACTCGTTGAGCACGGGGCGGTCGGCGCGTTTTTTTCGGCCGCTGGCCTTTTCTGTGTAGGTGCGGACGAGTTGGAGGTTGTTGTTGCGGGCGTAGGCTGTGAGGTCGTCCACCTGGCGGGCGGTGTCCTGGCGGTCGCCGGTGGAGCTGACGCGGGCGTAGATTACGGCTTTTTTCATATCTTTTTGAACGTTAATTGTCGTAAATTATTCGTTAATTTTTTTGATTGGTGGGGGTTTTTGATTGGTGGGGTTTTTGATTGGTGGGCTTTTTACTGGTATAACGTAATTATGGCGGATTTATTTTGCACCGTCTTCGTCGGGGAGGTCGAAGCCAAAGGCCATGAGCATATCGTCGGCGAAGTATCGTAAAAGGGTCATGTCTTTTTGCAAAATCATTCCTTTGGAAAGGTTTTCGACTGCGTGGAGGTAGTGGGCGTTAAAGAATGCGGAAAAGTCCTGAAAGCTGCGGAAACGGCCCACCCTCACTCGCTTTATATTGCTGGTGTCTTCCCCGTTCTCGACCATAGTGCCCAAGGTGCCGAGGGTTGGAATAGTCAAGTCTTCTATTTGCAGCCTTATATCGTCGTAGTCGATACCGAACCAGTCGCAGAGGGCTTTGATGTCGGTGCCCCTGTAGGCTACCCACAACTGCAAATCTTTATTCCATGTGCCGCCGTGCAGGGCTATTTGGGTGCGGTGTTTGTAGGTGGTCGCGCTGTCGCCAACTACGGCCACGCCGTTGGCAATAGGCTCGAGGGTCATGCCTTCTGCCGGTGGTGTATTGTCGATGGTTTTCTCTCTGGTGTTGGCTGCTTGTAATGCGTGCCATTTTTTGTGGTCTTGCAGTTGCTTCCGCTTTTGGTTGTACTCGTCCAGGAATGCCTTGTATTCTTCATAATTGCCGCCGTACTTGGGGTGCAATTTTTTGTAGAGTTTACCAAATTCTAATTTCAACGCATAGAACGTGTAAGGTTCGTTGTTAAAGTAACTCATTTTGCTGTGGTTTTTTGATTGGTGATAAAATTTTTGACTGCGGGGGCTATCGCGTCCCAATAGGCCATAACGACCGGGGCGATGATGCAAAGGATGCCGATTGTTGTCTTCATTGTGTCGGGGTTTTTGATTGGTTGTTAAAAGGGCATATCTATATCAGCCAAAAGATAATAGAGCGTCAGCCCTTTCATTCCGTATTTGTTCATTAAAAAGTCATAAATGGTTTCTGTGTCTTTTATGCCCAATCTTTTGAATAGTTGCTGCTCGTTGGTGTAAGTGAAAGCGGACTTTGTAACGCCGTTTTTGTCTTCGTATATTGTCAAATATCTCAATATTGGGGTTTCGATCATTTTTTCAAATTCGGTAGCCCATTTTATTATGTTTTGCATTGCTTTCATTGTGTTGGGATTTTTGATTGGTACAATATTTTTGATTGGGTGGGGTGCCGTTTTTTGATTGGCACCCCTTTTTTGACTGGCGGGGGTTAGGCGGCAATATAATAATTATACAGCGTTTCGGCCATGACTTGGGCGGCCACTTTCATTTCTTCGGCGGTCAGCGTGTGCGCTGGCTTAATGCCGTTGTAGTCTTCGCCTTGGTTGTATTGCTCTTCGGCTGCTTGCAGCTCTTCATGGCAAAGGCCGACAACTTCAAAGAACATTAACGGCAGGCCGGCGGGATCAAAGCAAAGGAAATCCACATCCTCATCGACTATATTGTGCAGCGTTTCGCCTGTGGCCTTGTCGTTCAAATGCCATTCATAATATCCGGGGGTTAATTCAAAAGTTCTCATTGTTTAATTGTGTTTTTTGATTGGTACAATATTTTTGATTGGGTGGAGTGCCGTTTTTTGATTGGCACCCCTTTTTTGACTGGCGGGGGTTAGTCGTCAGCCTCAGCAAAGGCCGCAAGCATATCGTCGGCGAAGAACCGCAAAAGGTGTATATCTTTAACGCTCATCTGGTCCTGTTGCATCCGTTCCAATATGGGGCGGTAGTGGGCGCGGTAATAGCTCATGAAGTCGGCGAATGTGTCAAAGCCTCCAATCTTCACCGTTTGGCCGTTCTCTTCGGCTGCTGTTGCCACGGTTGCCAGGTTGTGGCGTTCCGGCTTGGGGTCGTCTTCGAGCCATTGCATACTGTTTATATACTCTTTTATTTCGGGCTTGTAGCCTTGGCGGTCAATGTAGGCACATAACGCGCTGCGCACATCGTCGTCGTCGCCCTCGTCCATTGCTTTTGTAATGGGGTTGGCATCGTCCGGCCATATTTCGGCGTATTCCATAACATCATAATAAAAGCTGCTGGCCTTGTACTGCTGGCCGTCTTTGCGGTCAAGGATCAAGTCTATAATCATTTTTTTTACTCTCCTATTTTTAATTGTTAGATACTTTTTTTTTGACTGGCGGGGGGTTCATGCGGTGAACTCCTGCGGGGTTGCTGCTTCGTTGATTTCTACGCACAAATCGGCGTAACGTTTCACCCATCGGCCATTTATTTCGATTTCCACAGAAGCGTTAAATATAAATCCAACCTGCTGCGGGCCGTGGCCGTTGTCGCGGTACATTTTGCGCGGGTTCTTGGCTGCGCGGGGATCAACGAACAATCCCAGTGTCTCAATGTGTGCAAAAAACATTTCGCAAGCGTCCAAGGCATTGGCCCCGGTGTGGGTGAATGTGTCGTTTCTGTAGGTACTGATCCATGTGTTGTCCTGCGGGAGTACGTAGAATTTGAGAATGTAGTTTTTCATTGTCTTACTTTTTTAATTGTTATTAAACCCTTTTCCTTTTTGCGCTGCATAAAAGCGGCGGCGGCGGTTTCGTTGCTGGTGAGGAGGCCGCACACAATACGCCCGGCGGCATCCATACAATAAATGTTAATCTTCATTACTGGCCCTCCTCATTATAATTTATCATTAACGCCAAGAATACGCGCGGCCTGTAAAATACGCTCGCCACAGACCGCGAACCAGCTATTAATTAAATTATATGTGCGTGCATCCCAATCGCCGTTGCGGAGGTAGGAAATACGCACGCCGAAAGACTGCAACCGCTCGACAATGGCATTGTGCCAATAGTCAATATTTACGCCGGACGGGAGGCCCTGCAAATATTCACCAATACGGGCGGCGGGGTTGGGGCAACGGCGGCGGTTGTACTCGTTGTTGTACTCGTCGCGGAATTGATCGAGAAAAGCGCTGATTTTTTCGGCATCGTTGAGGCCATCGAATTGTTCGCCGGTTAGTACTTCGTCAAGAATGTAGGCGAACTGTTTGCCGTTCACTTTACGGTCACGAATTGCAACTTTTTTTTCCATTGTGCAAAGGTTTTAATGAATGAATAAAAAGAGCGTTGCCCGAAGTGGCGGCACCTTTGCACGAAAGCCGCCAACCGGTCCAACCGGCTGCAACGCTCATAATTTTAATGTTGTTATTCATTGTGCAAAGGTTTTTTTCTTTAATTCTTCGCTGCAAAAATACAACCTTTTTTCAAACTGACCAAATTTTTTTTGCAATTATTTTGCACTTTTATTTTATTGCATTGTTTTATAGTATGTTATAAAGTGAAAATATTTTGTTGGTGCAATAAAAAACGGCTGCAAAATGGTGTTGCAGCCGCTCGAAAATTCGTTTTTTCGGGTGTTTTAGTCGTTGCCGTCGTTGGGATTGTCACCGCCTCCGGGGGTGGTTCCGCCACTGTTGCCGCCACCGCCGGGGGTGTTGCTGCCGGTGCCGGTGGTGATCTTGGGCACGTTGATTGTGTCCTTGCGCTGGGTGGTGACTCCGGCGGCATTGAGCAGCTTGGTGAATGCCGGTTCACACTCGGCACGCACTCGGACACGCACACCGACACGGCCCACCAGGTCGGCGGCGTTGTCGGTGGTGAGGTCGGTGATGGTGCTGTCGAGCTGCTGGGCGCGGGCGATGGTGATGTTGCGGCCCTTGAGTTGGATGTCGGGGTAGATGCGCAGCGCGGCGCGTCCTCGCGTCTGGAGTGTGACGGCGTGGCCCATGCTCATCAAGTTCGCTGCCGCCTGGCAGATGTTTTCGATGACGGCCAACGTGACCTGCTCAGGGATTAGGGGGTTGAGCTGGTACACCTCGCGAGCGATGTCTTTGTTGGTGGCGTTCTTGACAATTTCCTGCACGGTGATCGTCTTGGCCTCGGCTCCGATGTTCTCGTTGCCGTTGTTTAGCTTTACTTTGTAAGGTATTGGCATATGGCTATTGTATTATGTGTTGTATCGCTATAACGCTGAATCTGTTTTGTTATTGTGTAGTTTGTGTTGATTTCTCCACATTTGAGGCCGCCAGGTTGGTGAATTGTGTGGACTTGTTGGGGGATGCGTTCTTGCGACAAGTTCGCAACCGTACATATAATATGTAATGTTCTTACTATTTTTTCCTTATTTCCCAAAGTGTAGAGAAACACTTTGGGAAGGAAAAAGAAAATAAAAAAAGATTGACTTTAGCCATTGAGTTCGGGGCAGGGTATAGGTGGTGTCTATATATGGGGTATTTTCTACGAAAATACCTAACTTGGGAGGCTGGCGGAGAGAAAAAAACGAAAATTTTTGCAGCGGGGCAGCTGGCGATGGGATTGTGGCGGATGGTGATGGCAGACGGCGAGGGGAACGGTGGCGGAGTGGCTGCGGAGGCCCTGGTGGTGGTGGTGGTACTGAATAAGTCAAAGATTAAGTGTGCACCGCTTTCGATAGTCCTTTTTTATGTCGCTACAAACTTATTTTGCACCATTGCGGAGTTTGCACCGTGGCCGGAGCTGGCCGGGATGCTGGAGGCGGGGAGGCTGGAGGGGTGCCAGGCGGATGGCTTGGCAGGGCGATACCCCCCTTGCGAGGTATATAGTTGGGACGATAAGTGGTTTTAGTTTGCAGAAATTTTTTTTCGGTTTTCGGGTCGGATTGGCCGATATGGTAGGCCATCATTGGTGCGCAAGTGTTTGAGTATGAATGGACAGACAAAGAGAGGGACACAAAGTTAAGGTTGCACTATTTGGAATACTATATATAGTGTGAAAATTTTTTTGTATTATTAGTATGCTGATTGTGTGGTGTTTCGGTGGTGCGAGGGTGGAAAAATCGCAATTTTATTGAAAAATATTTTGGCAGTTTCAATAAAGTTTGTATTTTTGCAGTGTGGATTTGATGGAATTGTGTGTAACGAATTGTAAATTATAAACTGAATAACAACAAATTAGATATAAAACGATTATGGATGCACTGAATGAAAGTATGCGTGAGAAGGTGGTCGACAACGGCTGGAAGGAGGTGTTTGCCTTCGGTCGGAAGAAGAAGGTGTGGACACCGGAGGCGTTGAGGGCTGCTTTTGTGGAGTACCTTGGCTTTGCCGACGGGTCGCCGCTGACGAAGGACATCAAGATGTCGTCGAAGGTGAGCGGCGAGGACGGCAGCGAGGACTCGCAGGACACGGAGCGTCGTATGGTGCGGCCGTACAATATGAAGTCGATGTGTGCCCGGCTGGGCATTGCGGACTGGGAGAAGTTCAAGGCCAAATATTGCGAGGGTGCGTCGGACGAGGCGCAGGAGTTCGCTGAGCTGTGTGCGCGGATTGAGAATTTCATCCACGGCAATCTCCAGGAGGGTGCCACGGCTGGCATCTACAATGCGAAGATGGTGATGGGCCTGACGGATGTGGCCGAGCGTGTGAAGCAGGAGGTGAGCGGCTTCGACGATATGAGCGACGAGGAACTGCGGAAGGAACGCGATCGCTTGCTCGCTCTCGCTCGCAGCGACAGTTAAGAGTTAAGAGTTAAGAGTTAAGAGTTAAGAATTAATAGTTGAAAGATCTTGAAAATCTTGAACAATGGAACCTCTGAAGATACATAGGCCGGTGTTTGACAGGGCGGCGCATAGCGCTGGCGAATATTCGGCGCGTATGGTGGAGCATCTGCAAGATGTGGAGGACTGGCAGCGCACGATGCACGATGTGGAGAGTGAGGGGTGGGGTGTGTGCCAGATGTGGACGATGGAGCACAAGGACGGCCGTGTGGCCAACCTGCCCGACCGCTGCCCCTACGAGCAGATACACCGCAGGGCCGAGAAGCGGCAGCAGGCGTGGATGCGCTACTACATGAATAAAAGTGAAAAGTCTAACCAAAAAATGATAGAAGAAATGACAGAAAAGAATGTTTACGGCGGTGCCGTGCTGTTCAACGGCAACATGGAAGTCGTCACCAGGGACGGCAAGAAGCACACGTTGCGCGTCGACTACCTTGGTAGTGCGTTGAAGAATGCCGACCCCAACAAGGAGTTGATGCTGATGATGCATGACGATGTGCAGTATTGCGAGCTGACGACGGGCTACCTGGAACGGCGCGACGAGTGGGAGGAGAAGGAGAGTCCGATGTTCGGCCTTTGCCCGTCGGCCGATAAAATCCGCTTCACCCTGTATGAGTATGCCGAAGTGGTGGCATGGGGGTATGTGGACGGTGGCTTGAACGACAAGCACAAGTTCTATTCGTGCCAGTGCACGAAGGAGCAGGAGGCCGAGCTGGAGCGCAAGCGCGAGGCCATGCGTCGCGGCGAGGATGTTGAAGAAGAAGAGGAGTATGACGGCATCGTGCTGAAGTTCCAGGAGAAGGACGAGAAGGTGGGGGTGCAGGTTGCCGTGGCCAAAGACAGGCCGGCGGACTACCTGGAGGCCGCACGCAAGCACCTGGAGGGCTGCATGCAGAACTTCGTGGACTTCGCCAAGGAGCATCCCGACATCAAGGAAGTGCATTATTTCACCAAGCCTACCGAGTGGGAGGAATAGAGCCATGACCAACGAAGTGCCGAAATACACATGGCTGAAGGCCGTCTTCCACCAATGCGAGTTGTCGTATTGGAAGGTGCGCAACAGCAAGGCCGTGCAGGGCAAACGCCAGCGGGCGATGCTGCATGGGCAGCGGGAGGTGTGGCACGATGTGAAGATTGGCAATTTCACGGTGACGTATATCTTTCTGATGGGGATGAAGATGTGGCACGTGATACTGCATCTTGACGACTACGACCATTCGCTCGTCGTGAGACAAGAGGTGAAAGGCCACGAGACTTTCCTTGTGCTGCGCCGTCATGCCGTGGAGCGTTACGTGCAGCGGCAGGTGTGGCACGACATGGGCCACGAAGTGACGGACGAGGAGTTCGATGAGTATTCGCGCCGCATCATCAGTCACCTTAATGTGGTGTCGATGTGCTACGACCGTGGGAGCGAGGGATTCATGATAGGGTGTGACGGTGGTTCGTTCATTGCCACGGCCCATGGTGAGGGCTATATCAAGGTCATCGTGGTGCAAACCTTTGTCACGGTGAGCATGATGAAGGAGAACCAGCGGTTGTCGAACGGCGTGTCGAACAGAAGGACACTTGAGTTCCGTCGTGAGAACCCCGAAGAGTCGAAATATGCGATATGAGGCTGAATACGCTGATACGGAGGATTGAGCGGGTGCGGGACGAGGTGGTTCCGGCTGTGAGGGCTGCTTGCGAGAAGGAGGCGGCGTGGATAGTGTCGGCGAACCGGGAGCAGCTTGCGGCGGGACTGAATGCCGAGGGGGTGCTGATGAATGGGGGTGTGTACAGTCCCACCAGCGTGCGGCAGAGGGCGAAGAGAGGTCTGCCGGTGGATCACGTCTACCTGAGTTATGAGGGCGATATGCAGTCGGGGATGCAGGTGGAGTATTCGGAGACGGGCTTTTCGGTGGTGACGACGGACTGGAAGCAGCGGTTGGTGGATGAGGCGATGCGGACGGGCTATTGGCCTTCGAGCGGGTACAACGCGCCTGAATATGGGCCGGTGTTTGGGTTGACGGCGGAGAAGCGAGGGGAGTTGGCGAGAAGAATTGCGCCGGGGGTGGCTGCCAAAATCCGCAGGCGGATTTTGGCGAGTTAAGAGTTAAGGGTTAAGAGTTAAAAAATCTTGAATAATGGCAAAGAAAGTTGATTTTAGACCTGTCGAGTTGGAGATTTGCAAGGGTGCTTGCACGTCGAGGCAGGTGATTGAGGTGGATGCGAGGGCTACGCTTTCGCAGCTGCTTGATGCTGCCCGTGAGTTGCTGCGTAAGTGTGGCTGGCAGAAGGTGAGAGTGGGTGTGGGCAGTGTTTGGTCGAACTGGATTTATTAACGAAACAAACGAATAACTATGAGCAATATAGAACGAATACCATTGAAGGCACAGCCGAGGTTGTTCGAGGCTGTGATACAGGAGATGCAGGTGCAGATGGGCGCGGGGCTGGCGTGGCTGAACCACGTATTCGGCAAGGCCGAGAAGACGAGCCGCGACTACGACCAGCTGCGGCAATACTACCAGAAGCACGAACACCGCGAGGCGTACTATACGCCGAGTGTGTATGTCGGCGCAGGGAAGTACGAGAGCATCGTGCCGGACCGCAAGGACTGGGGCAACTATGCCTTCTTCTATATGGAGGAGCCGCAGGAGGTGAGCGGTGGCCGGCGTGTGCCGCCGTACTTCGACCTGGAGGGGACGGTGAACGTCATCGTATGGGGTGACAGCCGCGACATCGAGGCGGAGGACGACCGCAATCTGGAGAGTATCAAAAATGAGCTGCTGAATGTGCTGGGCGGTATGAGATTGACCACGGGGCACGTTGAGTGGGAGCGAATCTTCGAACAAGACAAAGGGGTGTTCGAGGAGTATTCGATATACGAGATGGACGGGCAGTATATGATGTGGCCCTTCTTTGCCTTTCGGGTGAGGGGGAGAGTTCAATGCAACTCTGGTTGCATTGAGAATTGAAAATTGAAAGTTGAAAATTGAAATGGGTTTGATTGATTGATTGGTTTGGGGCGCGACTGCGCGGGTGTGCAGGTGGCTGCGAGGGTTTTTGTCAAGATTTTCCCCTGACGGTGGCTATGAGAGAGGTTCGAGTCCTCTGCGTCCCACGAATAAAGTTGAAAGTTGAAAGTTGAAAGTTGAAAGTTTTTTCTAACTAATAAAAAATTAAGATTATGGCAAAGGAAGAAATGAAAGATGGCAAGGCGGCGGCGATGGCGGCGGCCTTGGCTAAGGCAAACAAGGAGGCGGGGTATGACATTCCGCTGGCGTTTGCGGCATTGAATGCAATCACAATCCAGGGGCAGACGGAAGAGACGATGCCGCTGTTTGAGAGTCAGTGCGACCTGACGGCGGCGGTTGACGTGGTGATGCGTGCCAGCGGTGGTGCGCTGAACAACGAGGGTATGGCGATGCTGCTGAATTTCGCTATGGCCTACGGCTGGCACCACGCCCAGGAGGGCGAGAGCCTGCTGCGGAGCGAGGGCGTCAAGGAGAAGATACTGGCCTTCGTGGATAAGAACGAGAAGACGCTCGTCGACGAGAAGGTGGAGCGCAAGAAAGCCATCGGACGGGGGTATGAGGCGATGAAGGGGGCGATAGATCGGGCCGCTTCGCGGCTGAGACTTCAGAGGGAGTTAAGAGTTAAGAGTTAAGAGTTAAAAGCTAATAGTTATGAAATTTGTTAGTGAAAAGGCTGTAAATGCCAATAAGAAGCTGAGTGATGCCTATGGCGAATTGTGCGCCGCAAGGGGTAAATATGCTGACTGCAAGCGTGAATTGGCTGAAACGCTGCGAGGGCTGTTTGAAGAAAAAGTCGCCAAGCCTGGAGAGAAGATCACGTCGGCAAGTGGTGTGACTTATTTCTATGAGGGTATAAGGCATGAATATGACGTCGAAGTGATATGCCACCCGATGAAAAAAGACGGCACTCCGTCGAAAGCGGTGCGGTATGTTTATCTGTCGAATTTTGTGGAAAGTATATAGTGGTTATGGGTTTTATGGGTTTAATAGGTTTTATGGTTGCTGCCTTGCTGACGGGGTGCTTGACGAGCTGGGTGTGGTGCTTTGTGAATAAGTGGGAGGTGAGCGAGGATTGCACCATATCGCAGTGGGTGCAGATTCACGGCCCAAAGAAGGTGGGCGAGATGATGCGATGCCCGTTCTGCTTCAACTGGTGGACGGCTTGGGTGGTGGTCGTGGTGGCCCTGGTGGTGACGGGTGAGTGGTGGCTGGTGGGGGTGCCGTTCTTCTCGACGACCATCGGGCGGCTGCTGAGCAGTTAAGAGTTAAGAGTTAAGAGTTAAGAGTTTATTGTTTAACAACTTAAAATTTTAAGATTATGAGTAGTTTAATGACGATGTTTGCGACGTTTGTCGCGTTTTGCGGTGGCGTGGTGATGCTGACCGAGGCGGTGAATCGCTTGCTGAAGGTGCAGGGAAGTACGCCGAAACTGATTGTGAGCTGGGTTTTGAGCCTGGGCCTCGCCGCTTTGGGCTTCGGCTTGCAGCTGGGCATCTTTGCCGACTGCGGTGCCGTGACCGAGTGGCAGGGCTGGGTGAAGGCCGAGCTGATAGGCTTGGGATGCGCCCTGTGCAGCAACTACGCCTACGACCGCGAGGAGATATGGACGCTGTTGCAGCAGCTGTTCGGGATTTTCTCGCGGAAAACATTGAAATAAAACAACGTACTTGACTTTGCCAAGGGTGCGGGATGGGAGACCTACCCGCATCCACCAAGTTTAACTGATAAAAAATCTTGAATAATGGACGAATTGCTTACCAATGAATGGCTGCCGGCAGACGGGAACAAGCCGTGGAAGGATAGACGGGTGTTGTGCCGGTTTGAGGACGGGCATTTCAACGTGTGCTACTGGAACGGGATGTACTGGGTAGGGCAGCACGGGATGAGGCTGTCGTTTGGCCAGGAGCCGACGCATTTCTATATCTTTGAGAAGTTCAACGAAAACGATATATTATGAACCATGATGTTACACATTGCACCGGGGTCAAGGGTGACGCGGTGTGCGAGAAATGCCATCGGAAGGTGGCGCACGAAGACCTGCTGCGATTGGTGCAGCGTGGAGAACTGGCATCGGGTGAGATGCACTCGTATCTGAATGCGGAGGAGTGCGTGGAAATGGGCCACAAAATGTTATGGGAATACAAATAATTTGGTGTTAAGACAGATGAAATATGAACGCTCAAAGTGCGACATATAAGCGAGTTAGCAGATTGGCGAGAAAAAATATTTTGCCAGTTTGGAAAAAGGTTGTATTTTTGCAGCGTTCAAACTTCGTAAGCGGTATGAGAACCGCTGGCAAGAGTAGCCAGCCTTTTTTGTACCCAATTATTAACAATCGACAATCCGTTAGGGTTGTGGTGTGTGGTAGCGGTAACGCCCACAAGGATGAGCTTGCGAGTCCTGAACGACACCACAGCCCTTTTTTGTTTAACGTTCTAAAAATACACAAAATGAACGCAAGCACGAAGACGGCGGGAGAGACCGCAAGACAGCAAATGATGGTTGGCTCTTATGAAGAGCGCAAGAATGCTATGATTGAACTGCTGAAGGACAGCGGTACGGCATTTATGGTTTATCTGGACGAGAATTGTGAAATACGGACGTGCGGCATCGCCGAGGACGGCTACGAAAGTATGCTGCTGCCGATGCTCGACATTGCAACCAGTAAGGCCCGCAGGGTAGCAGAGGAGGCGATGATATGAAAGAGGAATGGAAAGCCGTGCCCGGCTACGAGGGCTTGTATGAGGTGAGCAATATGGGTATGGTGAGGAGTTTGGATAGGTGGGTAAAAGGATATAAAGGAACACCATATTTTAAACCAGGCGGATTATTAACAATACAACTTGACCATAAAGGCTATTGTTATGTTGTATTGACAAGGAACGCAAAAGGCGTTCAAAAGAAGGTGCATCGTCTCGTGGCAATGGCTTTTATACCTAATCCTGACAACCTACCAATGGTAAATCACAGGGACGAATGTAAGACTAATAACAATGTCGATAATCTTGAATGGTGTACGGCAATGTATAATTCGCATTGGGGGACC
>Ga0326511_10003003_pt1 | contig 13638 bp, 11 predicted proteins | sample 0_2496_0518_D_FD_203701 | JGI IMG/M metagenome (GOLD analysis project Ga0326511, IMG submission 203701) | Bovine rumen microbial communities from UC Davis, California, United States - 0_2496_0518 | ecosystem: Host-associated > Mammals > Digestive system > Stomach > Rumen | place: USA... | reverse complement strand
AATAGTGCATGTCAATATTTTGCGCAATCAGTAAGTGCCATTTTTGATAACGTCTCATACACTTCTTTATACAAAAATCTATATAAATACAATGAAGCCTCTTCAACTAAATTGCAGAAGAACCAATTAAAACGGATAAGTTTACCTTCATCGCTTAAGCGGATTGGGAAAAGAGCTTTCTATAATTGCGTGTCATTGACAGAAATGGCCATACCTGAGTCTGTTACAATTCTTGACGAAGAGATGTTCATGAATTGCTCAGCACTGGAAAAGGTTACACTACCATCCCATATCACAGAAATTCCAGTTGGTATGTTCGGTAATTGTAGAAGTCTGAAAGCATTTTGCCTACCAAAGGAAGTAAAGGTTATCAATGAAGAAGCATTCAAGCAATGCTATTCTTTGGAACATATCGAAACAAATGACAAATTAGAATTGGTTAGAGAAAATGCTTTTGAAAACTGCTATTCCTTGAAAGAATTTATCATGCCTGAGTCTATGAGATCTGTTTCCATAGGTATCCTGAATGGATGTCATTCCCTGGAGCATATTCACTTCTCCTCACAAATAAAAGATTTCGGAGGTAGTTGTTGCAGGGACTGTTGGAACATCAAACGGATAACGATGACTCCAGATGAACACATGAAATCCTATGCTAAGGAGAATTGGAAAGAGTTTGCTGAAGAAATAGACATATTGACATCAGAGAATCCTTTTCCTGAAACTACATTCTGGACTATGGGAGACTCGCTATATTTCGGCATTCCTCGTCTCACCAATGTATGCTTGGTGCTTTGTTTTTCTAAAGATGCGGAATACACTGTTCCAAGTTTTGTGACCAACGTAAAACCCAATGCTTTTACTTCGTGCAAAAATATGCATACTTTGCGGCTTAGCCCTTTCATAAAGGCAGGTGATGACCCATGGGAATTAAATAGTATTTCCTATGGCTTTATTTATGAGTATTGGCCGCAAATAAGGACTATTGTATTTGACGAGTCTCTAAGAAGCACCAAATATGCTTTCGGATTAATTAGCTAATTGACGATGATTGACTGTAATTTAATCAAACTGCGTGGTAGTTCTTGTCAAGTTTTATTCAAGAATCTTCCCAGCGAAATACTCCAGGGAGCCATCTATATTGAGAATGAGTATCATCCCCAAATGAATCGTTATTTGAGCAGATGGGGATGGTGGCTTAAAAATTGGGTGTTTAACATATTCACAAATTATGACGTCAGTATAACATATCTTCCCAGTATCTCAAAGTCAGAGCAAGAGAAAATATTTTTGTATCAGTTCCCATCTTTTCCCAAGGAACTATTACAGAAGATTCCAAGTCTGAAGACAACTGATTTGTTAGATTATCTTGAAGATCCAGATGACGCAAGATTCTTGAAACCTGGTTTCCTGTTCTATTATCAAGATAGAGAAGATGGAATTAGCGTTTATGACTATTACCCTCTGGCAGGGTTAGATAATAAAGCACTTTCCTATAAAGAACAGATTACCGAGATTATAAAAAGGCACCAAGAAGATGCAAAAGAGCATCATCTATCTGTCGAAAGTAGAGGAATAGGACATGTTGGCATCTATAGTTCAGATTATTTGAAAGATGAAAATTATGCAGACAATAAATTTGAATCTTTTGACAGTCAAACACAGGCTAAAATAACTTTATTCAAAAAACAAGTCGAAGAGCTACAAAAGAATGGTGTACCAACAGAATTACTTGAAGAAATCATTCATCAGAGTGGTCAACTGAGCAAACTAGTCATCACCAAGAAATATGAAATAATAATGCCGGAATATGATCATATGGTGATCAAGATGGAACCACTTGTAAAAGCTGTTTTTATTTTGTTTTTGAGGCATCCTGAGGGTATTGTTTTCAAACACTTGCCAGATTACAGACAAGAAATGGTGGAAATTTACAAGCAATTACGTCCTTATGGATTGAACGAGCGTTCATTACAGAGTATTGAGGATGTAACGAATCCGCTACTCAATTCTATCAATGAGAAGTGCGCACGCATCCGAGCGGCATTCATGAGTAAGTTTGATGGACATCTGGCAAAAAACTACTATGTGACAGGAGAACGCGGAGAGGCTAAAAGGATAACTCTTTCTCGCGACTTGGTGGTTTGGGAGGAGTGATGGATGATGTAAGATGGCCGAAAGGTCGGAAAATGTTTTTTGAAATCTTTCATTTTCACAAGCCTTGTGGGGCAAATTTATTTGGTGGCAAAGATATAAGTGAGTATCTTTGCCAATACTATTTATTTTTAATAATGAGATGATGAAAAGACAACATTTATTTTGATGGTCAAGCTAACCGTCTCTACGATTATTAATTCAAAAACAGAGAATACAACTATGATTCCAGGAAATGCAGAAATTGTAAAATGCCCATTCTGTGGGACAGAGAAAGAGTTGATGACATTGATTTCGGGAAACACGTGTGGAGCCGAGTATTGGTCGGACAATAAGAGAATTGCCCCCATGCTTCCATCCGTTTCCCCTGTACAGAAATGTCCTGAGTGTAAGAAGTACTATTTTGAGCATAAGCACCGGCAGGGTGAGAGTAATCACGAATCTTTTGAACGAGGTGAGTTAACCTTTCCAGAATGGAAGGAGGCCTATATGCAGCTCATGTCTGAAGGCATTAGCGAAAAGGAGAAACTGGACTTATGCTTTTGGCTCATCCATTCTTACAACGACCATTATTACAGAGGTCGTAAAACGCTAGTACCAACAGAGGAAGATTTTATGTTCTTTACAGAAGTAGCCCTTTCATTCGTTGAGAATTACGATTGGACTACAGTGAAATATCCTTTGTTAAAGGCAGAACTATATCGTGAGGCAGGGAAAATGAAGGAATGTGCTGATGTTCTTGAATCTATTCCTTATGATTTACTGCAAGATTTTGAAAGAACCATCTATGATGACATCAAGAAACGAGTGGAAAATATCGATAATAAGGTTTTTAAATTGACATTGTGATGACAGATTACGAGTACATTATTCAGCAAGTGAAGAAGGCTCATTATTCGGAATGGAACGATGAGGAGTTAAGGAAATGCGTGGATATGTTGCCAACGTTCAGCAGAGAAGAGCAGTTGGCATTATATCGAAGCAAGTGGATTGAGCATGAGAAAACACTGAAGGATGCTATCTTCAACCTGCTGTTCAAAGAAAGGATAGGGGAGAGGGACAGGAAGATTAAGGCGATGAGTGTGGATGAACTCATAGAGAATCTGAAGGATGAAAATGGCTATGGGAAGTTCATCGTTCTTGAGATGAAGGAGCGTTTCGACGCTTTGGATGATGAGGACAAGATGAAGATTATCGACTGCCTGTCTGCTACGGCCAAGGCGAACCAGCGGTGGGCTGAGGGGAAACGTAAAAAGATAAATTCAGACAAATAGGTTATGCCAGGACAAAGGACTCAATATCGACGAGGTCAGGGAAACGGCGCACAGCTGCCTTTGGATTTTGCTTATGGCCATGTTCAGCCTCAGGCTCTGGAGGTTGAAAAGGCCGTGCTGGGAGCATTGATGATTGACCGCGATGCATATATGGAAGTATGTGAGGCGCTGCATGTGGAAAGTTTCTACGAGCCTCGAAACCAGAAAATATATGCAGCTATCCAGCAACTGAACATGGAAGAGAAACCTGTGGATGTGCTGACTGTAACTGAGCAACTGGCAAAACTGGGAACGCTTGAAGAAGTTGGTGGTCCTGGATATGTGGCAGAACTCAGTTCGAGAGTTGCCACATCTGCAAACATTGGCTATCATGCCAATATCGTGGCAGAGAAATATCTGTCGAGACAACTGATTTCATATACCAGCACTATTGGTACCAAGGCGTTCGATGAGACCTACGATGTGAATGATGTCATTCAGGAGGCTGAGAGTATTCTGTTCGACATAGCCCACAAAAACATGAAGAAGGACTACACTTCAGTAGATCCTCTGATTGAAGAAGCCACAAAGATTATGCAGGCATCGGCTGGCAATAATGGTGGCGTGACAGGCATCTCAACAGGTTATTATCGACTTGATGACGTGACAAGCGGTTGGCAGAACTCCGATTTGGTCATCATTGCTGGAAGACCTGCAATGGGTAAAACGGCCTTTGCTTTGTCAATGGCAAAGAACATTGCAGCAGACCAACACATCCCTATGGCATTCTTCTCATTAGAGATGTCTGGAGTTCAACTGACGAATCGTTTGATTTCAAATGCCTGTGAAATCGGCGGAAAGAAGATCCTGAACGGCAATCTTGACCGAACAGACTGGGAAAGGTTTGATAAGCGAATCAACAATCTGATAGGTGCGCCCCTCTATATTGACGACACCCCTGGCTTGTCTGTTTTTGAACTGAAGACAAAGGTACGTCGTTTGGTCAACGAGCATCAGATAAAGTTGATTATGATAGACTACCTGCAATTGATGAACGCCAATGGTATGCGGTTCAATAATCGTCAAGAAGAGGTGTCAAATATCTCACGTTCGCTAAAGGGACTGGCAAAAGAACTGAATATCCCTATTATTGCACTGAGTCAGCTGAATCGTGGTGTAGAAGGTAGAGAGGGGGCAGAGGGTAAGCGCCCAATGCTATCAGACCTCAGAGAGTCGGGAGCTATAGAACAGGATGCGGATATGGTGATTTTTGTTCATCGCCCAGAATATTATCATTTGTATCAATCTTCAGATGGGACGATTGATTATCATGGCAAAGCTGAAATTATAATCGCTAAGCATCGTAAAGGCGCTACGGACATCGTTCTGTTAGACTTCAAGGGCGAGTTTACCCGCTTTGAAAATCCGGAAGACAATACATTGAGAAATCTTCCTTTGACTGAAGGTGGCGAGATAAGAGGCGACAAACTAAATGGTGAGAATAATCAGCCTGTAGGGGCAGATACCTTTGGTGATGCGCCGATTACCTTCCCGCCTCCAATAAACGAACCCGCACCATATTAATATATGAGTATAGAGGAAGTAATTGATAGAGTTATCATGTCTCAGCAGACGATAGAGATAGAGTACTGTACGAGAAGTGAGCATATCTTTACCTGCGAGATTACAGACATAGGGTATTCAAAATACTATGGTGGCGGGTATATCGTTGCTCGTCGAACAGATATAGGTGAAGATCGGACATTCAAGGTGAGTAGAATCATGAGTGTCAACGGACATTACTTCTCGCGTATCTTCTGGCAACAGATTGGTGATGAGTTTAAGAGAATTTATTAATTCACAAGAACTTTCCCGCAAGGCTTGCGAGGGCTTGCAAATATAGTGGAAGTTTATTATCTTTGCAAACAAATTTGTGAAGTTATGGGAAGAGAAGAGAATAATAGGGATTTGCTGGAGTTTGACGCTCCTATCGTTGACCAGATGCAGAACATCATCAAGGTAATTGGTGTGGGTGGTGGAGGCTGCAATGCGGTGCGTAATATGTATAACGAGGGAGTGCAGGGTGTGTCTTTTGCTGTATGTAATACTGATAGTGCATCGCTGAAGAACTCTCCGGTACCTGTGAAGATACAATTAGGTGAAGGTCTGGGGGCTGGAGCACGTCCTGAAGTAGGCAAGGCAGAGGCTGAAAGCAGTATCGATATGATAGAACACCTGCTGGACGATCATACTAAAATGGTCTTTGTGACTGCTACGATGGGTGGTGGTACAGGTACGGGTGCTGCTCCTGTCATTGCTCGGGTGGCAAAGGAAAAGGGACTGCTTACTATTGGTGTGGTGACCATCCCGTTCTATTTTGAGCATCGCCGCAAGATTATCAAGGCATTGAAGGGTGTTGATGAGTTAAGAAAGAATGTGGATGCTTTGTTAATTGTCAACAATGAGCGTCTCTGCGATATCTATTCAGATACTAATGTCTCTCTGAAGAATGCGCTTGCGGAAGCCGATAATGTATTGAAAAATGCGGTGAAGGGTATTTCGGAGTTGATTACTATCAGTTCAGAGGGGAATATTAACCTTGACTTCCGTGATGTGGAGACGACGATGCGTAATGGTGGCGGTGCCATCATGGCTATAGGAAGGGCAAAGGGTGACCATCGGGTGGAGCGTGCCATCATTGACGCACTGGACTCTCCACTGCTTCATGGTAATGATATCAGTAGGGCAAAGCGTATCCTATTTAATATATATGCCAGTGAGGAAAATCCCATCTTGATTCCAGAAATGCAAGAGGTGGATGATTTCTTCGATCAGTTGAATCCGGATGTGGAAGTGATATGGGGTACGTCTACAGATGACTCTTTAGGGGAGGATGCGAAGGTGATTATTCTTGCTACAGATATGAATGACGAGGAAGAATTGGTTTCTAAACCTCGTCTGAATACGGACGATGAGTATTATGAAAGGTTGATAAAGGAATTATACAAACCGTTGAAGGCAAAGGTAGAACCGTCTGTTGAACCACTCAAGGAGGAACCGCAAGAAGAACCACCTTTCGTTGTAGAGCCTGTTGCCGAACCAGAACCTGCTCAAGAGCCTGTTATTGAAGAGGAAGAAGGTTCTAAATCTGTCGTCAGCAGAATGAAGAGTTGGCTCAACAGACAATTGAATTTACTGGCGCAAGACGAGATATAGTTGATGAGCGAGAAGGTGATGACACCAGAGGAAATGGCTGCTGAGGTCAAAAGACTCGCCAGCCAACTGAATACAATGGGTCGTAATGACTTGTTGTTTAAGGCTGTTGGTGCGTCTCTGTTGGAGGAACTGAAATTAGAGGCTGCAAAGACTCGTTTAAGTCGTTTGGTCATTACTGAGGACTACCGGTTCATATTGGCAGACTATCAAAACAGGGAGGTGGAGTTGCAGCCAGTTCACAAGGCTGTCTATCTGTTGTTCCTTGCCCATCCGGAAGGAATCGAGTTTAAGAGGCTGGGGGACTATAAGGACGAGCTGACACGCTATTATATGGCAACGGCAAAAACACTGGATAAGGAGAAAGTCATAGAGGGTGTCGCTCACTTGGTGAATCCGCTTGATAATGCCATCAACGAGAAATGCTCACGCATCAAGAAAGTGTTTCTGGACATGATGGACGAATACACGGCAAGTTACTACATCATTAGTGGACACACAAAAAAGCATGTTGCAGGGTCGTCCAGGATATGGTATGAGCGTCTAAAAGTGATTACTTTACCGAGAGAGCTTGTGGTGAAAACCTTTTTCAATAAATGATACTTGAGAGGATATAGGCTACGATGGTCGAGGTGATGACACTGACCAGACCGGGCATCATGAACGAGTGGTTGAGCAGGTATTTGCCAATGACGGTCGTACCTGAGCGGTCGAAATTGACTGTCGCAATGTCCGAGGGATAGTTGGGGATGAAGAAGTAGCCGTAGACACTAGGGAGCACACCCAGCAACACCGCACCGTCAATACCCAGCGAGTAGGCGAGGGGCAGCATGGACACCACGACGGCACCCTGCGAGTTGATAAGTACCGACACGAGGAAGAACACGAAGGCGATAGACCATGGATATTCCTTCACGATATCTGTCAGCATCACCTGTATCACATCCAGATAGTTGGAGAAATAGGTGTCGGCAAGCCATGCGATGCCATAGATGGCGACAACAGCAACCATACCTGACTGCCATACCGGTCCTGCCACTGCTTTCTTAGGGGAAGCCTTACAGAAGATAATCATCAAGGCGGCAGCCGATATCATCACGATCTGAATGACGAGGTTCATGGGAAGGGGTTTTGAGAATATCTCTGTCATGCCTTCGACATGCACCTTCGCCTTCACCAGTTGGTCGGCAGTCAGTGTCAGACTGTCGTTGATCACCAGCGGGTCGGTGCCTTTAATACCCCTCAGTGTGTCGTATGCGGGCAATGCGTTCTGGAAGATGGCAAAGAACACGATGACGGCAAGGGCTCCCAGGAAGATGAAGACGGCATTCTTTGCCGACTGCGGTATCTCCTTGTCAAGGGTTGTCACCTCACCACCATATATATACTCATACTGAGCGGGATCCTTCAGTTTCTCCTGGAACTGCGGGTCCTTGTCGAGGTCCAGTCCGCGATGGTAGCTCGCTGCGGCGGCAGCCATCAGTCCACAGAGACATGCGGGAATGGAAATCATCAGCACTCCCGGGATGGTGACATCAAAACCATGGGCATTCGATATACTCACGAAGGCTACGACGGCAGCAGCGATGGGGGAGCAGGTGATACCTATCTGGGAGGCGACGGAGGCGACACCACAGGGACGCTCCGGACGGATGCCTTTCTTCAAGGCGATATCACAGATAATAGGCATCAGCGTATACACCACATGTCCCGTTCCCACCAGTACCGTGAGGAAGAACGTGGTCAGCGGAGCCAGGAACGTGATACGGTCGGGATGCTTGCGAAGCATCTTCTCGGCTATCTGTATCAGCCAGTCCATACCTCCTGACGCCTGCATGATACCAGCACAGGTCACTGCAGCTATGATGATGTATATCACATCTGTAGGAGGAGTACCTGGTTTCAAACCAAAACCAAAAACCAGAAGTGCCAGTCCGATACCCGAAATAGCACCGAGGGCAAGACTGCCATAACGGCTGCCCACCCATAATGCTCCCAACACAATGAGGAGCTGAAGGATCATTACTAAACTCATAGTTTTATATTCAAAGTTATTGCTTATAGTTGGCAAAGGTAACGTAATATTTTGAGTTGACAAAATATTTGTGAGAGTTTTGCTCACTTATAGAATAAATTTTGTAACTTTGCAGCGTCAAAAACGAAAACAAGATGAAGAAAACCGTTTTTTTATTTGTGACAGCAATGCTGATGATGGCATGTTCGAAGAGTGAGAAACCTTTCAACTATCGTGGACTCCCTTTGTCTATGACGACAGCACAGTTTGTTGACTCCATGCAGGCTCGTGGCTTTGCTATCGACAGTGCCGTTTCTGACAGCGGACGTACGGTAGTCTTTGCAAGTACCGCAGAGAAATACCGCGTGCTGATGGCGTTCAGCGGTGAGAATATAGCTGCCGTTCAAGAGAACTACGCCTTCTCCACGAATGACAGTACCCGCCAGTTATGGCAGGAGATCCGTGACGGACTGGAGAAAGAGCTGGACGCATGGCCCAACTGTCCTATCCTGAAGGATGACCATAAGGTTGCTAACTTCGACGCTTCGGACGGTTTGATTGCCGTGATCCTGGAGAACACCTACAAACCCACGTTGTCAGTCAAGTACACGCCGAAGAAGAAATAAAATAAGAGAGATACAACAACACAACACAAACTTACGAGAGAGAAACATTATGTGTGGAATAGTAGGATATATCGGAAAGAAGGACGCTTTCCCTATTCTGATTAAAGGTTTGCGACGCCTGGAGTATCGTGGTTACGACTCTGCAGGTGTCGCATTGATTAATGACAATGGTAACCTGAATGTCTGCAAGGCGAAAGGAAAGGTAGACAATCTGGTGGAATATTGCAGTGACAAGGATGTCAGCGGTACTGTCGGTATCGCACATACCCGATGGGCGACCCATGGTGAACCCTCTGCCGTCAATGCGCATCCTCATTATTCGCAATCGAAGAATCTTGCCATTATCCATAATGGTATCATCGAAAACTATGCTGACCTGAAGGCTAAGCTCCAGTCGAAAGGAGTGACGTTCCGCTCTGACACCGATACCGAGGTGCTCGTGCAACTCGTGGAGTATATCATGGAGCGTAAGGAACTCGACCTGCTGACTGCCGTTCAGGTAGCTCTCTATCAGGTGATAGGTGCTTACGCCATCGCTATCATTGACAAGCGTCATCCCGACCAGATCATTGCGGCTCGCAAACAGAGTCCGTTGGTGGTGGGTATCGGTGACGATGAGTTCTTCCTCGGCTCAGATGCCAGCCCTATCGTGGAATATACCGATAAGGTGGTCTATCTGGAGGATGGTAATATCGCTGTGATCCGTCGCGGTGAGGACCTCAAGGTAGTCAGCATCCTCGGTGAGGAACAGGAACTTGCCATCAAGAAGGTGGATATCAACCTCGGACAGTTGGAGAAGGGCGGTTTCCCGCACTTCATGCTGAAAGAGATTTTCGAGCAGCCAGACTGTCTGACCAACTGTATGCGTGGTCGTGTCAATGTAGATACCGACAACGTGGTGCTCTCCGCCGTCATCGATTATAAACAGCAGTTGCTGAGTGCCAAGCGCTTCATCATCGTTGCCTGCGGTACCTCCTGGCATGCCGGTCTGATCGGTAAGCAGATGATAGAGCAGCTCTGCCGCATCCCTGTGGAGGTGGAGTATGCTTCCGAGTTCCGTTATCGTAACCCGGTCATCACCAAAGAAGATGTGGTGATTGCCATCTCACAGAGTGGAGAGACAGCAGATACCCTCGCCGCCGTGCAGTTGGCAAAAGAGGCTGGTGCCTTTATCTATGGTATCTGTAATGCCATCGGTTCCAGCATCCCCCGTGCCACCGATACTGGTTCCTATATCCATGTGGGACCGGAGATTGGTGTCGCCTCCACGAAGGCGTTCACAGGACAGGTGACCGTCTTGACGATGCTCGCCCTTGCCCTTGCCAAAGAGAAAGGGACGATCTCCAGTGACGACTATATGCATATCGTCAAGGAACTGCATGAGATACCTGCTAAGATCAAAGAGGTGTTGAAACTCAACGACCGTATCGCAGACCTGAGCCGTATGTTCACCTATGCCCGCAACTTCCTCTATCTGGGTCGTGGCTTCAGTTATCCGGTTGCTCTGGAGGGAGCCTTGAAACTGAAAGAGATATCCTATATCCATGCCGAGGGCTATCCTGCCGCTGAGATGAAGCACGGACCTATCGCCCTCATAGACTCTGACATGCCAGTGGTCGTCATTGCCACCCATAACGGCATGTATGAGAAAGTGCTCTCCAATATCCAGGAGGTGAAAGCACGTAAGGGTAAGGTCATCGCCGTGGTCAGTCAGGGTGACAACACCATCAGCAGGATTGCCGACGAGGTCATCGCACTGCCCGACACGATAGAGTGTCTGGAGCCACTGTTGGCAACGATACCCTTGCAGATGCTTGCCTATCACGTCGCTGTTTGCAAAGGTCTCAACGTCGACCAACCGAGAAACCTTGCTAAGAGCGTTACCGTTGAATAATACAAAGGGCGATTCGTCATTGACGTTTCGCCCTTCTTTTTAAGATATGATGCAAATACAAAATAAGATGAAAGATGTAACATTGGTCCTGGAAGACGGGACCACATTTAAGGGAAAGAGTTTTGGATATGACGCACCCGTTGCCGGCGAGGTGGTGTTCAACACGGCGATGATGGGATATCCAGAGTCGCTGACAGACCCATCGTATGCCGGACAGCTGATGACGCTTACTTATCCGCTGGTAGGTAACTACGGCGTACCCCGTTTCTCCTTTGAGGAGAACGGGCTGCCGACCTTTATGGAGAGTGACAAGATCTATGCCTCTGCCATTATCGTCAGTGACTATAGTGAGGAGTACAGTCACTGGAATGCCCATGAGAGTCTTGCCGACTGGTTGAAGCGGGAGAAAGTACCTGGTGTGACAGGTATTGACACCCGGCAGTTGACAAAGGTGCTGCGTGAACACGGTGTGATGATGGGCACTATCAAACCTATAGACGCTATAGATACTATGGAAACGATAGAAGACTATAGTACCATCAACTGGGTAGACCGTGTCTCCTGCAAAGACATTATTAAATATAATGAGGGGGCAGGAAAGAAAGTCGTCCTCGTGGACTGTGGTGTCAAGGCAAACATTATCCGCTGTCTCATCAAGCGTGGGGTAGAGGTTATCCGTGTCCCCTGGAACTATGACTATACCGATATGGACTTTGACGGACTCTTCCTTGCCAATGGTCCTGGCGACCCGGATATGTGTGAGGACGCTGTGAACATCATCCGCAAACAGATGTCACAGAGCCGCAAGCCCATCTGTGGTATCTGCATGGGTAACCAGTTGCTGGCAAAGGCAGGTGGTGCCACTATCTATAAGCTGAAATACGGTCACCGCTCCCATAACCAGCCTGTCCGTGAGGTTGGCACCAACCGCTGCTATGTGACCAGTCAGAACCATGGCTATGCCGTGGATGCCGCCACCTTGGGAAAGGAGTGGCGTGAGTTGTTCGTGAATATGAACGACGGCTCGAATGAGGGTATTCGTCATCAGACAAATCCCTGGTTCTCGAGTCAGTTCCATCCTGAGGCTTGTTCAGGTCCTGTAGATACCGAATTTATGTTTGACCGTTTTATTGAAGCATTATAAGATGAAATACAATCATATCAAGAAAGTCCTGCTGCTGGGTTCAGGTGCCCTGAAGATAGGAGAGGCAGGTGAGTTTGACTATTCCGGTTCGCAGGCACTGAAGGCTTTGCGTGAGGAAGGGGTGAAGACGGTACTTATCAACCCGAATATCGCTACGGTGCAGACCTCGGAGGGTGTTGCCGACGAGATCTATTTCCTGCCCGTACAACCTTACTTCGTGGAACGGGTGATCGAGAAGGAGCGTCCGGATGGTATCCTGCTGTCGTTTGGAGGACAGACTGCCCTGAACTGTGGCGTGGAACTCTATAAGAGTGGGGTACTGGAGAAATATGGCGTACAGGTGTTAGGTACTCCTGTCCAGGCTATTATGGACACGGAAGACCGTGAGCTCTTTGTGGAGAAACTCAATGAGATTGACGTGAAGACCATCAAGAGTGAGGCATGTGAGACCATCGAGCAGGCGCGTCAGGCTGCCAAGGACTTAGGCTATCCTGTCATTCTCCGTGCCGCTTATGCCCTGGGCGGTCTGGGCTCTGGCTTCTGTGATAATGAAGAGGAGTTGGATAAGTTGGCAGAGAAGGCGTTCTCGTTCTCTCCGCAGGTATTGGTGGAGAAGTCGCTGAAAGGATGGAAAGAAATAGAGTATGAGGTGGTGCGTGACCGTTATGACAACTGTATCACCGTATGTAACATGGAGAACTTCGACCCGCTGGGCATCCATACGGGAGAGTCTATCGTCATCGCTCCCTCACAGACCCTCACGAACTCAGAGTATCACAAGCTGCGTGCCCTTGCCATCAAGATCATCCGGCATATCGGTATCGTAGGAGAGTGTAACGTGCAGTATGCCTTCGACCCGCAGTCAGAAGACTATCGTGTCATTGAGGTGAACGCACGACTGAGCCGTTCCTCTGCTCTTGCCTCCAAGGCAACGGGTTATCCGCTTGCCTTTGTCGCTGCCAAACTGGGAATGGGCTATGGACTGTTTGAACTGAAAAACTCTGTGACGAAGACGACCAGTGCGTTCTTTGAGCCAGCCCTCGACTATGTGGTATGTAAGATACCCCGCTGGGACCTCTCTAAGTTCCATGGTGTCGACAAGGAGTTAGGGTCGTCCATGAAGTCGGTCGGTGAGGTGATGGCTATCGGCAGAACCTTTGAGGAGGCTATTCAAAAGGGACTGCGCATGATCGGTCAGGGCATGCATGGCTTCGTGGAGAACAAGGAACTGGAGATTGCCGATGTGGATGCCGCTCTGCGTGAACCTACCGACAAGCGTATCTTTGTCATCTCGAAGGCGATGCATCTGCCACAATATGATATAGAGCGTATCCATGAGT
>Ga0326511_10003002_pt1 | contig 13641 bp, 13 predicted proteins | sample 0_2496_0518_D_FD_203701 | JGI IMG/M metagenome (GOLD analysis project Ga0326511, IMG submission 203701) | Bovine rumen microbial communities from UC Davis, California, United States - 0_2496_0518 | ecosystem: Host-associated > Mammals > Digestive system > Stomach > Rumen | place: USA... | reverse complement strand
TAGCGGCAGGCAAGAAATTCTAAATACCCTTTAAGCCTATGACAAACAAATACCTTTACCTCGTCCTTGCCCTCCTCACTCATACGTCAGTGGCAGGAGCACAGGACTCACTGGGTACCCACATCACTTACGATGTGACGGCAGAGACTGCTGTGGGTACTGGTGACTATACTGCTTTTCAGTTGGCAACCAACCGTCATCACGCCCTGGGGACCCGTTCCAATACGGCTTATCTGCGTGGAGCGGTGAACATAGAGCATGTTTTCAACAAGAACTGGAAACTGTCAGGAGCCGTTGATGCCATCGGTTCCCTGCATGCTGACCATAAGGTCTATCTGCAGCAGTGTTATGTCAACCTCTCCTGGAAGTCGTTCTTCTTGGAAGCGGGCAGTCGGGAACAGCCACAGGTAGTACGTGACAATTTGCTGTCCAGCGGCTCTTTCGTCAAGGGTACGAATGCCAAGCCTATCCCACAGGTTCATGTGGGTACCAACGGGTTCTGGACGGTTCCCTTTACCAAGAACTGGTTGCAGATCAATTTCGACTTCGGTTACGGCAAGTTCTTGGATAATCATTTTCACGAGAGACAGTTCAATGAGGGCAACAACGCCAGATACACCAAAGGAGCTTATTACCACCAGAAGCATCTGTATATCCGCAGTAATCCCGACAAGCCCGTCTTTGTCATGGTGGGCATCGAGCATGCCGTACAGTTCGGTGGTACCATGTACAAATATGAGAACGGAGAACTCGTTGCTACAAAGAAGCCCGCTAACTTAAAGGCGTTCTGGAGGGCCATCCTTCCCACAGGTGATAGCCAATATTTTGAGAATGAAGCGATGGAGGACTGGGTCTATGGCAACCACATCGGTGTGATGACCTATCAGATTGGCTGGAATATCAATCAGAACCATCAGGTACAGGCATATCTCGACAATCCTTTTGAGGATGGGTCTGGTATCCGAAAGGGTAATGGATGGGACGGTCTGTGGGGACTGCAATACACCAACAAAACGGCAGGCAGGCAGTATGTGCGTGGTGCTGTCTTTGAGTATTTCCAGAGCACCAACCAGTCGGGTCCTATACATTGGGATGGTGGTGACTATCCAGAACCTATCCGCAGTCAGATAAAGGATAAAGTGACAGGGGTAGACGAGTATTATAACCATGGTTTCTATGATGGTTATGCCTACTATGGCATGACACCCGGAAATGCACTCATCCCCTCTCCTATATATAATAAGGATGGATACCTTGCTTACCGCGACAACCGCATCAAGGCCTGGCATCTTGGAGTCAATGGTGAGATCACTGACCGCCTGTCCTATATTGTGAAGGGGTCGTACCGAGAGGGATGGGGTACCTATTATACTCCGCTACAACCCAAGCATCACTCTTTCGACGCCATGTTCCAAGGGACATATCAACTTGGTCCTTGGCAATTCTCTGCGGCGTATGCTTTCGACAAGGGCAATATCTATGGCGACTGTTCTACGTTTAACTTCAAAATTAACTTCCATGGCAAAATCTTATAAAATCATCAGACATCTGACATCATACATCTTACTTCTTACATCATCCATCTTCCTTCTCACCTCTTGTCAGGAAGGTGGTGAGGCAGGTGACTTATTCGGTATGTGGCATATGTCAGACTCGGACACAGGGTATCTGAGTTTCTCTGGTTCTGTGTCACTTTTCCAGACATCAGTAGAAAAACGTGTATACGGCAACTTCCAACATCAGGGTGACAGTCTCTTCATCCAATGCTATTCTGCAAAAGAACTGAAATCCGACACCATCATGGTGGAAGAGTCCTTCGGTTTCAAACCTTTTAATAATATCCGGGTGAAGATAGAGTCGCTCAATGGGGATGTCATGGTACTGAGCAAGGACGGGCAGAAGTGGAACTTCTATAAATACTAAAGCCCCCACTCACAACTCTAAACTCTCAACTCTCAACTCTCAACTCAAGTATAGGGATTTCCCCCACACAGTTTAGGGGAAATCCTTTTTATATGCCCGTAATTGTAACTATCTTTGCATCGTAAAAAGTAACATTTTGTTGAACTGATAAAATACAATAAGGATATGAAGAAGATGATGATCGCCCTGGTAGCAATGCTGACATTCGCAGCAACGGGCAAGGCAATGAGCTACGAGCAGGCTCGCAACGAGGCTCTTTTCCTCACGGACAAGATGGCTTACGAGCTGAACCTGACAGAAGAGCAGTATGAGGCTGCTTATGAGATTAACCTCGACTACCTGATGGGTGTCACCAGTTATGATGAAGTATACGGCATTTACTGGGAGCGTCGTAACCTCGACATGAGCTATATCCTGCTCGACTGGCAGCTGAGTGCCTTCCGTGCCGCCACCTATTTCTATCGTCCCCTCTACTGGGCAGACGGCTACTGGCACTTCGGTGTCTATGCCCGCTATCCTCACCGTGACTACTTCTACTATGGCCGTCCGGTATTCTACGCCAGCTATCGTGGAGGACATGCATGGCATCGTGTAGGAGGACGTGGATGGTATCACGGTCGTCGCGACATCTACATCCACCATCACCACACCCACCATTTCGGAATGCGTGACGGATGGAACCGCGGAGACTATCGCCACCATCACAACGGTGTACGCCACAGCTCTACCCGTACGACTGTGAATAACCGGGAAATCAGTCGCAACAGGGATGATTCTCGCAGCAGGGATTATTCTCGCAACAGGGATTACTCTCGCAATAGGGACTATTCTCGCGACAACAGTGGGTCTCACCATCACAATATCGACAGAAGGGGTATTGAGGACCGCTCTTCCAGAACGATTGACCGTTCAAGGAGTATTGACCGTTCAAGGTCTATCGAACGCACAAGAACCCTCGACAACAGCAGAGGCAGTTTCAGCAGAGGTTCTTCTTCCTCTATGCGCAGCAGCTCTGGCAGTGGATCATTCAGCAGAGGTGGTAGCTTCAGTGGAGGCAGAAGCTCTGGCGGAGGATCATTCAGCAGAAGCGGAGGATCATTCAGCAGAGGCGGAGGTGGCTTCAGCGGAGGCAGAAGCTCTGGCGGAGGCCACGGCTACGGAGGTCGTCGTTAAGACCCTCACCTCGGCATTCATCATCCGCTGCACTTCTCGCATCGAGCACGATGCATAAACAGCTAATATCGCTTTATTGATAATACCGTGACCGACAGCCACCACTCGTTTTCCTTCGTAGGTGGCTGTCATTTTTTGTAGGAATTGCTGAGCCCTGTGCAACAAAGCGTCCTCTGTCTCGATATCATCAGGCCACACCTCCCCTCGCAGGTCTGGGATGAAACGTCCGGTAAAACTACCCCAGTCACGCTCTCTGAGCAAAGGAGTGGTCACCACTGGCAGATGATGAGGAACGGCAATAATCTCTGCCGTCTGTATGGCACGGCGCAGATCACTCGCCACGACAGCGTCTATCTCCTCATCAGCAAGACGCTGAGCCACCTGCAGGGCTTGTTCCCTACCCCGTTCATTGAGCTCTCCCGGGGTCTGCCCCTGCATGATCTGTCGGGCATTATCCACCGTCTCACCATGCCGTACTAAGAAAATCGTTGTTGCCATCAATGCAAAATTAATCATAAATTTTCAATTCCCAATGGTCATTTATCAATTATTTTTCCTAATTTTGCAAAAACAAAAATAGAAAATAAAGATGAAACTATTACAAAGTTCTATTTTCCGGGCATTATGCTCCATCATCGTCGGTGTCTTACTGTTGAAATATCCAGATAACTCTGTGACATGGCTCACCATGGCTATCGGTATCCTTTTCCTGTTATCGGGCATCATCGCCTTGATATCCTATTGGAATGCCCGCCGACATGCTGGTGATTATACGATTACAGATGCTGACGGGAATATCATCAGCGGCACACAGCCTGCCTTCCCCTTGGTAGGTCTGGGCAGTGTCATCCTCGGACTGACCCTCGTCCTGAGTCCTGACATGTTCGTCAAATGGCTGATGTATATCCTGGGTGCCATGCTGATACTGGGCAGCATCAACCAGCTGATCGTACTGGTGGCGGCACGCCGCTATGGTTCCATAGGAGCCTTCTTCTGGATAGCCCCCGTCCTGATCTTCATCGCCGGTATCTTCATCTTTGTCAAACCGATGGAGAGTGCCGAACTGCCGATGATCATCCTGGGCTGGTGTATGCTGCTCTATGGTGTCACGGAGACGATCAACTCTATCATGGTCTACAGCTTACGCCGACGCATCAAACGTCAGCAAGAGGAAGCCGCAAAGGGACTGGAAGCCGAGGAGATTGCCACGGAAGTGAAAGAGGAACTGCCCCAACAACCTGTGGAAGAGGTGATCGAGGAGGTCTCTCAGAGTGATATCATTGTGGAGGAAGAATAAAAAGTCAAGGGAAAATTTGGCTGTTTGCGGATTTCTTCGTACCTTTGCACCCGCTTTATGCGAATTTAGTAAATAACAAATAATAAGTAACAATTAAAATGAAAAAAGGTATTCATCCAGACAACTATCGCCCCGTCGTGTTCAAGGACATGTCCAACGGCGATATGTTCCTTTCGCGTTCTACCGCAAAGACTAATGACACCGTAGAATTCGAAGGCGAAACTTACCCAGTGGTTAAAATCGAAATCTCGAGCACCTCTCACCCCTTCTATACCGGTAAGAGCAAGCTCGTGGATACTGCAGGTCGCGTAGACAAGTTCATGAGCCGCTACGGTAAGGCTGCGAAGAAATAAAACGATATTTCCACGTAAGAAAGATAAAAGGTGCTGCCTGGGTAGTTGCATATGCCAAGGAGAGCACCTTTTTTAATACTAACCCATAACAAATCACCAACAATGAAAACTGTTTATGATTTCTCTGTCAAGGACAGAAAAGGAAAGGATGTTTCGCTGAAAGAGTATGCGAACGAAGTATTATTGATTGTCAATACAGCGACAAAGTGCGGATTCACTCCTCAGTATGATGAGCTGGAGGCTCTCTATAAGAAATACCACAGCCAGGGTTTTGAGATTCTCGACTTCCCCTGCAACCAGTTCGGGCAACAGGCTCCTGGTACTGACGAGTCTATCCATGAGTTCTGCAAATTGAATTTCGGTACTGAGTTTCCTCGCTTCAAGAAGGTGAAGGTGAATGGTGAGGATGCCGATCCTCTCTTTAAGTTCCTCAAGGAGCAGAAGGGTTTTGCCGGATGGGATCCTGAGCACAACCTCACCGCTATCCTCGACGATATGCTTTCCAAGGCTGACCCTGACTACAAGCAGAAACCAGACATCAAATGGAACTTCACCAAGTTCCTCATCAATAAGAAGGGACAGGTAGTCGCACGCTTTGAGCCTACGGAGAAAATCGACCATATTGCCAAACAGATTGAAGAGTTGCTCTAAAACAAAATGACAACAACAAAATGCCTCATTATAGGCAGCGGACCCGCAGGGTATACCGCTGCCATTTATGCCTCCCGTGCTAACCTGAGTCCCATTGAGTATAGTGGTATACAACCGGGTGGACAGCTCACGCAGACGACAGAGGTGGAGAATTTCCCTGGTTACCCCCAGGGTGTTGATGGTAACCAGATGATGATGGACCTCCGTGAACAGGCAGAACGCTTTGGCGCTGATATCCGTGACGGTTCCATCACCAAGGTAGACTTCTCGAAAGCCCCCTACCACTGCTGGGCAGAGGATGGTGAGGAGATTGTTGCTGACACCGTGATTATCGCCACTGGTGCCTCCGCTAAGTATTTAGGACTGGATGACGAGCGGAAATACAACGGACAGGGAGTCTCTGCCTGTGCTACGTGTGACGGTTTTTTCTATCGTAAGAAGACCGTAGCAGTAGTGGGTGGTGGTGATACTGCCTGTGAGGATGCCCTCTACCTGAGCCATCTCGCCCAGAAAGTCTATATGATAGTACGCAAGCCCTTCCTCCGTGCCTCTAAGGTGATGCAGGAAAGAGTGATGGCAGCAGAGAATATCGAGATTCTCTTTGAGCATAACACACTCGGTCTCTTTGGCGAGAATGGTGTGGAGGGTGCCCATCTGGTCAAACGCATGGGAGAACCGGATGAAGAGAAAGTGGATATCGCCATTGACGGTTTCTTCCTCGCCATCGGTCACAAACCCAATACGGATATCTTCAAGGAATGGCTGGATACCGATGAAGTAGGTTATTTCAAGAAGATTGACGGTACTCCACGCACAAAACTCCCCGGCATCTTTGTCGCCGGTGACTGTGCTGACCCCACCTACCGACAGGCTATCACTGCTGCAGGCTCTGGCTGTCAGGCAGCCATCGAGGCTGAGCGCTACCTCTTGTCCAAATCCTAGGATTCCTAGGGACACTAGGGGTACTAGGAATACTAGATCTACTAGAAATACTAGAAACAAAAAAAAGACCCGCTTCACAGCGGGTCTTTTCGTACTTTAAAAAACTAAATTAATCAACCATAAACCTTAACCATTAAAAATCTAAACAAAATAATCTTTTCAGAACCTCACGTTCTTACTTTGAGAAAAAGTGTGATAAAAGAGCGATCTTTTTATCACTGCTGCAAAGGTATAACATTTGACGCAAATACGGGTTCACTTATCATTAAATATAGTTTAAAATGCGTGATTATCACATTTTTTAAACCACAAATCACTGAAATCAAACTATTTTAAACGAAAAAGCCACTTTTTTCTTTGTTTTGTTGGAGATAAGATGAAAAAAAACTATCTTTGCACCACCAAACTAAGTGGAACTATGAATCTGTCAACCCTGTTCATCCTCATAGGCATCATCCTCCTGATAGTATTCTACTTCATTGGAAGAGTCCTTTACCAGCGTAGTGTACGTATACGCAACCAACTGCAGATGAGTTATATTTTCACGAATATCACTCATGAGTTGCTCACGCCACTGACCATCGTAGCAGCTTCCGTGGAGCGTTTACGTAAGACAGCCCCGGACAACCAGCGGGACTACGACCTGATGGAACTGAACATCAGCCGTGTTGTACGACTGCTACAACAGATCCTTGAGACCAGCAAGTCACAGGCAGGAGAACTGAAACTCCGGGTGAGCAATGGAGATGTCATGAACTATATCCGGGAGACCGCCCTGTGCATCGAACCGCTTATGGCAAAGAAAGGACTGGAGTTCACCGTCCGTTGTAAGCCCCAGAGCATGATGGGATGGATTGATACCGACAAACTCGACAAGATTATCTTCAACCTACTGTCTAATGCGGTGAAATATACGGGAAAGGAGGGAAAGGTGACTGTCGATGTAGCCACTAATTCCCGCTATGACAAGGTCATTATCCGTGTCAGCGACAACGGAACGGGAATCCCCCATGATAAGATGAAACACCTCTTCACCCGTTTCTATGACGGAGAATACCGCAAGAACGCCACCTTCGGGACAGGTATCGGTCTTGCCCTCACCCGTGACTTGGTATACCTCCACCGGGGCACCATCCAGTGTCAGAGTTTTGAAGGACAAGGCACGACCTTCATCGTGGAACTGCCCATTAAGAAGAATGCTTTTTCTTCCTCACAGATTGACGAGACCCACCAGATCAACCCTGAGGAGCCCCATAGCAATATCAGCGATCTGGCAACTACCCTTATCACACCACAGGAAGAAGAGACTCCCCTACCCATCATTGAGGAGGAGCAGGATGACATCTACACCCTCCTGATCGTCGAGGACAATGTCGAGCTGCTCATGCTCATGAAACAGTTGCTGCAACAGCACTACCATGTACTGACAGCCTCCAATGGCGTAGAGGCACTTGATGTCATTCAGGCACACGACCTGGACCTCATCGTTTCTGATGTGATGATGCCAGAGATGGATGGCAATGAACTGGTCAAGCAACTCAAAGAAGACCCTAACTACAGCCACCTGCCTATCGTCCTGCTCACGGCAAAGACACAGGAGGAGGACCGCAAAGAGTCACTGCTGCTGGGTGCTGACGATTACGTCACCAAGCCCTTCCGCCTGGGTGACCTCCAACTGCGTATCGACAACATTATCGAGAACAGACGACGCATCCGTCACCTCTTCCAGAAGCAGACCACAGAGGAGAACATCGAACAAATCAAAGAGAAGGGTTCCTCGGCTGACAACGAGTTTCTGCAACGTGCCATCGACTGTCTTGATGCCCATATCTCCGACAGTGACTACGACAGGGATTCCTTTGCCCGTGATATGGGAGCCAGTGCCTCTACCTTATATAATAAGCTACGGGCTGTCACCGGCATGAATGTTTCTGGTTTCATCCGCAACCACCGCATCAAGACGGCATGTCGACTGGCTCAGGAGAATCCTGACCTCCGTGTCAGCGACATAGCTTATCGGGTAGGTTTCAAGGATCCCAAATATTTCGCCACCTCTTTTAAGAAGGAAATGGGTATTCAACCCTCAGAGTATTTTGAGGAATTGAGGAAATAATGGATGGTTCAGGATAAATGACAAATAGTTATGGGGTACGCATTATTGGTGATAGGCTATTTCTGCTTGTTATATAGCATCAGCCGGTGGACAGGAAGAAAAGCGACCAATGAGACCTTCTACAGGGGAAACCGTCAGTCACCATGGTATATGGTGGCTTTCGGAATGATAGGCGCCTCCATCTCTGGAGTCACCTTTGTGAGTGTCCCGGGGATGGTGAATGCCATTGACATGACTTATCTCCAGACGTGTCTGGGTTTTATCGTGGGGTATGTCCTGGTGGCATTCCTGCTGCTGCCCTTGTTCTACCGCCTGAACCTCACCACCATCTACTCATATCTGGGACAACGGTTAGGACCACGCTCCTATCAGACAGGAGCCTCTTTCTTCCTGTTGTCGAAGATGACAGGGGCTGCGGTACGCTTCTATGTGGTATGCATCATCCTCCAGCAATTCGTGTTCGATGACATGGGTGTTCCCTTTGTCTTCACCGTACTGGGCATGGTACTCCTCATCTGGCTGTATACCTACCAGGGAGGCATCCGCACCTTGGTATTCACCGATGTCCTCCAGACCATCTTCCTCTTCACGGCACTCCTGCTGATTATCTGGCAGGTAGTGAGTGACCTGGGGATGACATGGGGAGAGGCTGTACAAGCGGTAGCGTCAGACAGCAAAAGCCGTATCTTCGTCTTTGACGACTGGATATCGAAACAGCATTTCTGGAAACAGTTCCTCAGTGGTGTGTTTATCGTCATCGTGATGACAGGTCTTGACCAGGATATGATGCAGAAGAACCTGACCTGTCGCTCCCTACGGGATGCCCAGAAAGACATGTGTACCTATGGGGTGATGTTCTTCCCTGCCAACTTGTTATTCCTGTCATTAGGTATTCTGCTGACACAGTGGTATGCCTCCCATGGCATCGCCCTGCCAGCCTCAGGTGATGAGCTCTTGCCCACCTTCGTCACACTAAGCACTAACCACTTATCACTGATCGCCGGTCTCTTCGTCCTCGGCATCCTTGCGGCTAGTTTCTCCAGTGCTGACTCGGCAATGACGGCACTGACAACCAGTTTCTGTGTAGATATCTGCCGTCGCCCGGGAGATGAGGTCTTGCGTAAGAAAGTCCACGTACTGGTAGCAGTGGTGTTCACCCTGTTTATCCTATCCTTCAAGGTATTGAACTCCACCAGCATCATCGATGCCATCTATATACTCTGTTCCTACACCTATGGTCCCCTGCTGGGACTCTTCGCCTTCGGACTACTCACCAAACGTCCTGTCAACGACCGTCTGGTTCCTTATATCTGTATCGCCTCCCCCGTCCTCTGCTACCTCCTGGACTGGGGTGTAGGACAATACACAGGATATCATTTCGGCTATGAGCTGCTGATGCTCAACGGCATCCTCACCTTCTTAGGACTGTTCTTCTTTCAGCAAAGTTCGGGAAAAAATAACTCAACTTTCGCAAGTTGTAGGAGTAAAGGAGTTAACTCCTTTAACTCCTTAACTCCTTTAACTCCTAAGAAGTTGAGCAAATGCGAAACTTAAGTTAAATAATCTTTTCGAGTTGTGAGACATTCTTCTCAATCTCCTCATCACTCACTGCGTAGTTCTGTAAGTCACCATTGATAAACTGCTCATACGACGGCATATCAATGAGACCGTGTCCCGACAGGTTGAAGAGGATTACCTTCTCCTCTCCCGTCTCCTTACACTTCTTCGCCTCACGAATCGTGGCAGCAATGGCATGACAACTCTCCGGAGCCGGGATGATACCCTCCGTACGGGCAAACAGCATACCAGCCTCGAAAGTCTCCAGCTGTGGGATATCCACACCCTTCATATACCCGTCTTTGATGAGCTGTGACACGATCATACCCGCACCATGGTAGCGCAAACCACCCGCATGGATATTACTCGGCTTGAACTGATGACCCAGCGTAAACATCGGCAACAGCGGTGTATACCCAGCCTCGTCACCAAAGTCATACTGGAACTTACCACGAGTCAGTTTCGGACAACTGTCAGGCTCAGCAGCGATAAACTCCGTCTTCTTACCCTCCAGGATGTTATGACGCATAAAGGGGAAGGCGATACCACCGAAGTTACTGCCACCACCGAAACAAGCAATCACCATGTCAGGATACTCCCCAGCCATCGCCATCTGCTTCTCAGCCTCCAGACCGATAATCGACTGGTGCAGAGCCACATGGTTCAGTACAGAGCCCAGCACATACTTACAGTGTGGTGTCGTTGTGGCAAGCTCTACAGCCTCAGAGATAGCAGTACCCAGCGATCCTGGATGAGTCGGGTCAACCGTCAGGATATCCTTTCCCGCACGGGTAGACATCGAAGGTGAACCCGTCACAGCAGCCCCGAAGGTCCGCATGATACTCGACCGGTATGGCTTCTGCTGCATGGTGATTTTCACCTGGTATACCGCACAGTCCAGTCCGAATATCTTTGCTGCATACGACAAGGCGGCACCCCATTGTCCGGCACCCGTCTCCGTCGTCACGTTTGTCGTTCCCTCCTGTTTCGCATAGTAGCACTGTGGCAGTGCCGAGTTGATCTTATGTGAGCCCAGCGGGTTCGTCGACTCATTCTTGAAATAGATATGTGCCGGAGTCCCGATAGCCTTCTCCAGTTCATAGGCACGTACCAGAGGTGTCGAGCGGTAGAACTTATACTTCTCCAGTACCTCCTCGGGGATATCTATCCAGCGGTGCTCCATGTCCAGTTCCTGTTTCGAGCACTCCTCTGGGAAGATATGTGCCAGGTCCTGCCATGTCAATGGTTGTTTTGTTGCAGGATGGATAGGCGGCAATGGCTTGTTAGGCATGTCCGCCAGGATGTTATACCACTGTGTAGGAATCTCACTCTCCGAGAGAATAAATTTCTTTTGCTTCGTCATTTTAGTCTAAATGTTTAAGTTTTGTTCATTGGTCTCACTTGTCCAATAACTCATATTTCGAGTTGTTCGATTTGAACTCTGGTACAATCTCCTTCATCTTCTTGACAGTCGCCATATCATTATACTTCCTCGAGATAGCGATCAGTTCTTCTATTTCCTTGCAGACTGTATCATAGTCATACTCACGAACCTCAGCAATACGTATCTTCTCATGGAAAGAGGGCTTTGTGCTCTCTTTCTCGTTCAGCACCTCCTCATAGAGTTTCTCACCGGCACGTAGCCCCGTGAACTTGATCTCCACGTTCTTGGCACCTGACAGTTTGATCATACGGGCAGCCAGATCAGCGATACGCACTGGTTTTCCCATGTCAAAGACAAAGATCTCACCACCATTTCCCTTTGTTCCTGCCTCTAATACCAGCTTACAAGCTTCTGGTATCAACATGAAATAACGGATGATATCCGGATGCGTCACCGTCACAGGACCGCCATTCTTAATCTGTTCCCGGAACAGGGGGATGACAGAACCGTTCGAGCCCAGCACATTACCGAAGCGGGTGGTCACAAACTGCGTCCTTGCCCCCGGACTTGCCATCTGCGAGGAGGTGACAAAGCTCAGCAGGTTACCCAGCTTCGCCAGGTGTCCACCAATCTTATGCTCTTTGATGGCATGGTCAAGCGACTGGACATAAATCTCACAGATACGTTTTGAGCAGCCCATCACATTCGTGGGGTTCACCGCCTTGTCTGTCGATACCATCACAAATTTCTTCACACCATATTTCACGCTCAGGTCAGCAATCACCTTGGTACCATAGATGTTATTCAACACAGCCTCACTGGGATTATCCTCCATCATCGGCACATGCTTATAGGCAGCGGCATGGAACACATAGTCCGGACGGAAACGGTCGAAGATGTCATCCATCCTCGTACGGCGACTGATACTCGTCACGACGGTCTCAGCCTGTATTTCTGGATAGTCTTTAGCCATCATCAGGCGGATGTCATGCTGTGGGGTCTCTGCCTGGTCGATGAGCATCATGGATGCAGGTTTGAATTGCGCCACCTGACGTACCATCTCAGAACCGATAGAACCGGCAGCACCGGTAATCAGGACACGCTTTCCCGTCAGTTCCTTCCCTACCGACTCCATATCCACCTTGATCTCATCACGTGGCAGCAAGTCCTCCACGCTCACCTCCTTCAGTTGCATATCAGAGAAGTCCTGCCCCTCATTGGTATCATCGGGCGTTAATTCCTTGGCAGACTGTGTAATGAATATCTTCAGACCAGCACCGATAAAGATATCCTGCAGTTCCTGGTTGTCCTGGAAGTCACGGACACGTAAGGGAGATATCAAAATCGCCTCAATACCCTCATCCTTGATAATCTTCGGTAAATCCTCATGGATGCCATACACCTTCTCACCCAACAGTCGGGTATGCTTATAACGGTCATCGTGCGAGATAAATCCCCGCAGGCGGAACCGCAAAGGCTTCTGGCTGCGGATATTCTTGGCAAGACCTATGCCACCCGCCATCGCACCGTATATTAACACACGCATCGCCCTCTTGTCCGAGGCAGTCACGTCATACAGCGTCTTCACCAGTACACGTACTCCCCACATCATCAGGGTGGCTATAAAGTACATCGTAAAAGTCTCCGTAATTGTCAGGATCCCCAGTCCTTGCACCTTCATGACATCCAGGATATACATGACTATCAGCGAGAGGACCAGTCCGACGAGGTTACCCCACGCCACCCTTGTCAGATCCACGAATGACGAGTAGCGTACAATGCCGGAATACGTATGGAACAAACGGAATCCCACCCATGTCAGGGCTGTGTATATCAACAGCGTACAAAGGACATTAAACCGATTCTCTATCAACGCATTAGTCTTGTTAAACAACCAATAGGTGAGTATACCCGAAAAGATCACTGTTGCACAGTCAAACAGGAAAATACACCAGTAAGGTAATGCATTCTTCCTGAAATACCAATTTATAAGTTTGCTGATTGGATTCATAGCTTCATTTATCATTTATTTTGCAAAATTAAGAAAAAATTCCGAATCCCCATCTATTTCCTCCATATTTTTCACATCCCACCCCCATTTCTTGCCCTCATCAACAAAAAAAAGACCACCCACGCCATGGCGCAGGTGGTCTTTCTCCTCTCTTTCACAAACAAGATTCATCTCGGCATACAGTTTTCCGACTTCAGGCCTCTTCCATCAGCCTTCAGCCATCTTCCATCAGCCATC
>Ga0326511_10003001_pt1 | contig 13642 bp, 16 predicted proteins | sample 0_2496_0518_D_FD_203701 | JGI IMG/M metagenome (GOLD analysis project Ga0326511, IMG submission 203701) | Bovine rumen microbial communities from UC Davis, California, United States - 0_2496_0518 | ecosystem: Host-associated > Mammals > Digestive system > Stomach > Rumen | place: USA... | reverse complement strand
CTCAGAACGTGAACGACCCGACGGTAGCACTCAACCCAGATAACTTAGAAGCTCTCTGTATTGATTGCCACAACGCCGAGCACGGACTCAAGCACGATATAGCGGTCTTCGACGACGCCGGTAACGTGGTAGAAGTGAAAGAGAGCGTAGCTTCTCAGACTTACCAAGCTCAGAGAGACCAGATAGACGACGTAGTAGAGCGAGCTCGCTCTCTTCTCTGTGGTCTCATGGAAAGCGACGCCACAGAAGAGCCGTAGAGCGATTTTTACGACATAGGTAATATAAAACTATACCCGAGGGCTAAAACGTCTCTAAAGGGCGTTTACGTGGCTCTCAGAGGGTGCGAGGTGTTTAACATGAAAAAAGAGACGAAAAGAGAGACTACTTTCGAGGAAATCTTACAGAAAATACCAGAAGATAAGCGCACTATCGGCGAGAAGCTTATAGCCGAGCTTACTTTCATGGAAAAGACACTCGAGAAGCTTAGAGCTCAGATAGACGAAAAAGGCGAAGTAGAGCACTTTCAGCAAGGAAAGCAAGACTTTTTAAGAGAGTCACCGGCTCTAAAAGCCTATAATACGACGGTACAACGCTATAGCGTCATGTATCGACAGCTTACCGACCTTATGGGTAAGAGTGCAGAAGCCGAGAAGAGTAACGCCGTCTACGACTTCATAAAAGAAGCATGAGTAACTATATCGACGAGTACTTAGAAGCTATACGCTCTGGTAAGTGTATCGTAGGTAAGCGTATAAGACGGCAATACGAAAAGCTCAACCGAGACATACACGAGCCGAGAGACGGCTATATCTTCGACCAGAGACGAGCCGAGAAGCCGGTAGAGTTTATAGAGCGTTTTTGTAAGCATAGTAAAGGCGAGTGGGCGGGTAAGCCGGTAAAGCTCGAGCTCTTTCAGAAAGCTTTTATATCGGCTCTTTTTGGCTTTGTACATGAGACCACAGGCGAGAGACGATACCGTGAGACTATGCTTTACGTAGGGCGTAAAAACGGAAAAAGTACGCTCTTATCTGGGCTCGCTCTGTATTGCCTTATCGCCGATAAAGAAGCCGGTGCGGAAGTCTACAGCGTAGCGAGCAAGAAAGACCAAGCTCGTATTATCTATGAAGAAGTCTGTAATATGGTACGACAGAGCCCAGAGCTCTTAGATATTACGAAGAAGAGAAAGAGCGACTTATACTTTCCGCTCACTTTCTCGAAAATGCAACCGCTCGGGCGTAATAGTGATACTCTCGACGGTCTTAATAGCTCTCTCGTTATCATAGACGAGTTACATAGCATTAAAGACCGTAATACCTACGAGGTTATGAAGCAATCACAGAGCGCAAGACGTCAACCGCTCTTAGTGATGATAACTACCGCCGGTACTGTGAGAGAGTGTATCTTCGACGATATGTATAAATACGCTTGCGGCGTCTGTGATGAGACCATAAAAGACGACCGCTTTCTACCGATACTCTACGAGCTCGACAGTAAAGACGAGTGGCTCGACCCGATGAAGTGGGAAAAGGCTAACCCGAGTCTCGGGCATATTAAGAAGCTCGACGACCTTATAGGCAAGGTAGAGAGGGCAAAACAGAGCCCGAGAGACCTTACCGGCGTACTGGTAAAAGACTTTAACGTGATAAGCACTACGGCGAGTACGTGGCTCACGTTCGACGATATAAACAACGAAGAGACCTTTAATATAGCCGACTTTAAGGGCTACTACGCTATAGGCGGCGTCGATTTATCTCACGTCGGCGACCTTACCGCCGCTACGCTTCTCTTCATGGATAAGAGCGAGAAGAGATACGTCGCCCAGATGTATTGGCTACCGAAAGACCACTTCGAGAAAAGAGTCTCAGAAGAAAAGATACCCTATGATAAGTGGTACGAAGCCGGTCTTCTCAGACTTTGCGAGGGTAATCAGATAAATTATACAGATGTTACGGCGTGGTTTCTTGAAATGGTAGAGAAGTACGAAGTAACGCCGGCGTGGATATATTACGACCCTTACTCGGCGGCTTACTGGGTGCAAGAAATGCAGAGTTACGGCTTTAATCTCGTAAAATGCTACCAAGGCGTAAAGACGCTCTCGCTACCTATGCAGAAGCTCGGCGCAGACCTACAGGCTAAGAAGATTAACTACAATAACTCGAGTCTTCTTAAGTGGTGTATCACTAATACCGGCATTAAGACCGACGTAAACGGCAATATTCAGCCGGTAAAGGCTCAGAGCGCAAAGTACCGTATAGACGGCTTAGCGAGTCTCTTAGACGCCTACGTAGGGCTTACAGACCACTACCAAGAGTACTTAGATGCGTTATAAAGAGAGGTGTAGACAATGGCAAAAAGTAGAAACGGTCTTTATTACAAGAAAGACAAGAAAGTAAAGCTCATTACGGGGCATAGCGAAAGAGATAGTAGCGACTTCTATCGTACGACGTATCAATATATCACTAACCAAGCTCTCTGGGCTTATACGTCTCAGCTTTCACAAGACCAGATTTTCGCCGCCGCCGCTTACGGTGTAAGTGAGACGAGACTCTTCGTACTCAACTACCGAAACGACTTAGAAGTATACGACTTTATCGAGTATAAAGAGAAGTACTACCAGATAACGAGACTCGATACCGCCGACGACTATAACGGCGAGCTCTTTATCTACGTGAAAGACGCCCCGAGAGGGGATACGCCGTCGGACATAGAACCGGCAGACGATTAAAACACGAGACCACAGAAGAGAGGGCTACCGGCTCTCTTTTCTTTTTATCTTATCCATATTACTGGAAAGTGATAAAAATATCTTGACAAGTAAGAAAAGATGATTATAATAGAAAATAGTAATACCGAAAGACCGTATTATCTATATTACTCGGTAATACAAGAAAGAGAGGTAACTTTATGAGAATTAGAGGACATAACCAACAAGCCGAAGAAATAGCGACTATTAAAGACCGTACTTACACTCTCAAGCTCTCAGACGCAGACGTAAAAAGAATTTATGACCGAGCTATTATAGAGGGTACGACCGTCGAAGAGCTTCTTACCGACTTTATCGGTAATCTCGTAGACGGTACTTATAGCCGAGGTAGCGACGAGAGAAGACTCGCTAACGAATACGTCGATAGATGTATTTACCGCTTCGACGACGACCCAGAGAGCTTTATACGGTATCTTCTGGTAAACGGCGACGTACACGACTTAGCCTTAAGGCTCGATATTTTAGAAGACGCAAAAGAAGAAAACGACGTAGAAGAGATAGCTTACCAAGAGAGAGAGATAAAAGCATGGTATAGCGAGTACCAGAGCTACGGCGGTAAAGAGAGCTACGAAGAAGCTTTTAAGGGCTTCGACGAGTATAGAAAGTACTTAAAAGAAAGGGGTATAAGCTTATGAGAGTAATAACTCTACTCAACCAGAAAGGCGGTACAGGAAAGACGACGACCGCTATTAACGTCGGTGCGGCTCTCGCTCGCTGTGGTCTCAAGTGTCTACTCGTAGACATAGACCCACAAGGTAATTTATCTCAAAGTAGCGGCTTCGACGAGCTCAGCGACGGCGATATAACTACTTACGAAGTGCTTAAGGGCGAGGACATTAACCGAGCTATTAAGACGAAGCACGTAAAAGACTCGTACGACATTCTACCGACCGATATACGGCTCTCAGCCGCCGAGATAGAGCTCGTAAACGCCGACCGCCGTAACTATCTTCTTAAAGACGCTCTCAGCAAGCTTAAGAAAAGCTACGACTTTATTATCATAGACTCGCCGCCGAGCCTTAATATACTTACGCTTATGGCTCTTACGGCGGCTACAGAAGTCATAATACCAGTACAGGCGATGTATTTACCGCTTAAAGGCGTAGCACAACTCAGAGATACCGTAGAGCTCGTAAAAGAACGATTTAACCCAGAACTCGAGATAGGCGGCGTACTTCTTACTTTCTTCGACGAGAGACGTAACTTAGATAAAGACGTACTCGAAGCACTCGAGCAAGCTTTCGCCGGTAAAGTCTTCGATACTAAGATAAGCCAAAATACCAAGATAGCAGAAGCCCCGAGCTACGGTAAAGACGTCTTAAGCTATAGTATCAATAGTAAAGGCTCGGTACAATATCGAGCACTCGCCGCCGAGATTATAGGACATGAGACCACAGAAAGAGAGGTATAGCCGCATGAGAGAAGACCAAGCAGTAATTACGAGAGCTCTCAACGATGATATAGCAGAAGACCAGAAGCTCGCTAAAGAAGTCGTAGACGCTTACCGCCGCTTTAAGCTCGGCGACTGGGGTAACACTTGCGAAGAAGACGCTAAGATTAACGACGAAGCTCTCGAAGACGGCGAGAGTCGTATCGTAGCTAAGTACGAGACCAGTAAAAAGCCGATTTTCATTATTAACAGCTATGAGCCGTACGATACAGACGAAAACGGCGACGTAATAGTAAAGCGTATTACTACGCTCATGTATTGCGACGAATATTAAAGAAAGAGGTGTAATTATGGCTAAAATACTCGGTAATAACCCACTTCTCAGAGAAGAGAAGAAAGAAGAGCCGGTACTCAGCGAGAAAGACGTAGCGACCATAAGAGCCGCTCAAAGTGACGTAGACGAGTTTACTACCATGAGCTTTAAGATACGTAAGACTCACTTAAAGAAGCTCAGAGACTACGCTTTTACTAATCGTCTCGAGATTAAAGAAGCTCTCGACGAAGCTCTCGCCCAGTATCTCGACCCGATAGACGATAGCTCTCTCATGGAATACCCAGAGAAGCCCAAGAAGACCAGAAAGAGAGGTTAAAAGATGATTAAGCTCGAAACTACTACGGCTTACGATGTAAAAGAAGCCGCCGAAATGCTTCATAGAAGCGTCGGTACAGTAAGAAACTATATACGCTCGGGCGAGCTTAAGGCTCAGAAAGTCGGTAATACGTGGTATATCACAGATAAGACGCTTACCGAGTTTATCACAGGCGAAAAACCCGAAAAGAGGTAACTTTATGATATTAGACTTAACAAGCGAAGAGTTAAAAGCGGTACAGGCTCTCGACGACAGCTACGAGAAGCTTCTTGAAGAGACCGACGCTCTTATACTCAAGCTCAGACCAGAAGACCCAGAGCCCGACGAGAAAGAGTACGAGCGCATACAGGCGAGCCGCATACCAGAGCCGACCGAGCTAAAGCCCGAGCCGATAGAGGTAAGAGACGGTACGCCGATTTACAGTAAAGAAGCTCTCGACCAGTACTACGCTACGCCCGAGTACCAAGCTTACGCAGAAGCTAACAAGAGAGCTAACGACGCCGTTACTCGTCAATGGGAAGACTGGTATAATAGCGGCTCTAAGAAGTGGAAAGACGCCCGAGCCAAGTACGAGCGACTACAGAAAGAGTATAGCGAAGCTCTTACCGCTTTCTTTAAGAAAGTCGAAGATATACAATTTAACGCTCTGGGCGGCGACTTAGAGAAGATACTCGAAGACGCTCGTAGCCAAGTAGACCGCATTATACCGAACAAGTACCAGTATTACGAAAAAATGAGAGAGGGCGGTAGCTTTAGGGCTCGAGACGTGCGTCTACAGAGCGACGGTAGCTTTAGACTCGATACTAAAGAGACCAGAGAAAGCATAAAAGAAGCTCTTAAGAGACACTACGAAGCACTCGCAGAAGAGCCGAGTCTCGTAAAACAACTCGACCAGTATATCGAAGCCGCTCTTACTATGAGTACTTTCGTAAGCGATACCGGCGAGCTTTTCGGCGAGGTATCTATGTTACGCAAGGGCGATAACACGCTCGTAGCGAGACCGTCGAAGTACTCGACTACAGTAGACAAGATAAGCGGCTTACTCTTCTCTAATGAGATAACGAAGCCGATAGACGCCGACCCAGAAGCCGCCTACGAGATTGTACTCGGCGGTACGTCAAAGAAGCCGGTAATAGCGAGCGCAAGCATAGACTACGCCGAGCTTCTCAGTAATAAAGCGATACAGAGCGTACCAGACTTAGAGAGCTTCGACTATACCGTACACGACGCTATAGTAACGCATATACTCGCCGGTAATCGTATTATCACGGTAGACATGATATACCGAGCTATAACCGGCAAAGTAGACGGTAAAGTAAACGTAAGCAACGACATCTTTAACAAGATAAAGAAGTCTCTCGGAAAGTTTAACGGTAGACTCTTTATAGACTTCAAAGGTACAGACGCAAACGGCGAGCCGATAACTCTACACTTTAACGAGCCGCTTCTTATGTACTCATGGATAGAAGCCAAGATACACGGTAAAAACGTAGCCGCTATACGAGTACCGTACGACGCCGACCCAGTACTCTTAAAGTGGGCTCGGCTCAATGGTAACGAGATAGATACGAGAAATATCGCACTACGAGACGTACCCAAGCTCAATAACGGCGACGAGAGCTCTATCATAAGAGACTATCTTTACCGCCGTATTATAAGCATGAGAAACGGCTACGACAGAGCGAAGAGACGCCACAAGCCTTTTAATATGAGCCGTAAGATACGCTTCGATACTCTGTATAAAGAGCTCGGTATCTCAGACCCAGACCGAGTAAAGAAGCAACGTATTAAAGAGAAAGTCGATAAGTGCTTATCGTACTGGGTATCTGAGAAGCTACTCGTAAGCTACGTCTATACCAAGAAGACTGGTACTAACCAGTACGACGGCGTAGAGATTAACTTTATACATGATACCACAGAAAGAGAGAGCTCAGCCGAGCCGAAAAAGGGGTAAGGGCGGTAATATTTTAGTGCGAGGGCTGTAGACCGTCAGGTGTACTTTTCTTTTCCTCTGTTTGAAAATTTTCGAGAGGGGGTATTACTCGATAAGACGAGATAGACAGATAATACCGTATTATTATATTACTTAGTAATACATAGAGGGGACTACCACAAAACTGTATACGACACTACCACAAAACTGTATACGGGACTACCACAAAACTGTATACGACCACTACCACAAAACTGTATACGACGGTTTTCTCGAAAAGCCTTATAAAATAAGGCGAAAACGGCGATTTTTGAAAGACAATATGTATACGTATATGTATTGTATGTATCGTATAGGCGGCATTATAGCCGCCGCCTACTCTTACGAGCGGCGTCTATATGCGCAATACGTAGAACGACCGGCGACGTCTTTCTTCTGTGGTCTCATGGATAGACCCGAGTATCTGGGCGGCGTGGCGAGATTTAGAGGTGATTAGATGATACTACCAGAGCAATTAGAAGAGCTTAGAGACGTGAAAGTATGGCTTAACTACGTACTCATATATAACGAGTCGAAGCATAACGGCGAGGGCGGTTACGATAAGCCGCCGGTAAACCCTTATACGCTTCGAGACGGCTCAAGTACAGACCGTACGAGGTGGGCGACTTTCGACGAGTGTAACGCTCAGATAGGAAAACCGGCGACGGTCTTCTATAAAAATAAAGAGTATGTTACTCAGCCGGTAGCCGGTGTAGGGCTCGTACTCGAAGCCGCCGGTATACTGGGTATCGACTTCGATAGCGTTATTAAGAGAGACTCAGACGGTAAAGTAACGGCGGTCTCTACAGAAGCCCAGAAGATATGGCGATACGTAAACAGCTATACCGAAGTCTCGGTATCTGGTACAGGCGTACATATACTCGTATACGGAAAGAAGCCCGATAAAGAGGTATGTCGAGTCTCTAACGACGACGGTACAGAGTACGAGATGTACGATAGCGGTAGATACTTCACTCTCAGCGGTAAGCCGCTTAAAGGGTGCGGAAAGATAGCCCAGAGAGACGAGCAAGTAAAGAAAGTCTACGACTTCATACTACAGAGACGGCAAGAGCAAGCCGCCGCTCGTTCTTCTGTGGTCTCATGTACCAGTACCGGCGGTAGAGGGCTCAGAGTAAGCCCAGACGAAAGCGACCATGAGCTCTGGGCGAAGATGTTTAATAGCCGTTACGGTGCTCAGATAAAAGCACTTTACGACGGCGATACGAGCTCTTTCGGCGGCGACGAGAGCCGAGCCGATTTAGCTCTATGTAATCACTTAGCATATTGGACAAATAACGACGAGAGCCGTATAGATAAGATGTTTAGAGAGTCTGGTCTCATGCGTAAGAAATGGGAAAGAGCCGACTATCGAGCTCGTACTATACGCTTAGCTCTCAGCGATAAAAATACATATCACGAGTACACGGCAGAAGAAAAGAAGCGGTACGCCCAGATGAAAGAAGCCCAAGAGCGAGAAGCTCGGCTTAAGGCTAAGAAAGATAAGCCACCATTTTAAGAAGCGAGGTATATAAACATGGCAGAAGAAAAGCGTTACGAAGATATGAGCCCAGAAGAGCGAGAAGCGTATCTTATTAAGCGGTACGAAGAGCTTACCGATAATAAGACCGCTCTCGAAAACTTAGAAGCCGATATAGACGCTCGTAAACAGGGCTACGGCGAAGTCTGGGCGAGCGGCTTTAGTGAGCTCGATAAAAAGCTCGACGGCGGCTTTATGGGCGAGCAACTTATATTTTTAGGTGCTATAAGCTCTCTGGGTAAGACGAGCTACGCTTTACAGATAGCGACCCAGATAGCCGAGCAAGGTAAAGACGTACTTATCTTCTCGCTCGAAATGAGTAAGAACGAGCTCAACGCTAAGACGATAAGCCGGTATACTCACATATTAACGAGCGGAAAGAAAGACCAGTACCGGCAGAAGTACAGGCTTACGACGAGAGATATATTAAGCGGTAGAGTCGGCGATATGGTCTTTAAGCAAGCTCAAGACGATAAAGCTCGGTTATTTATCGAAGCTCTCGAAGCTACGAAGAAAATAGCCGGTAACGTGCGTATCTTCGTCGGTGAAAATGACGTAGACGTAGACAAGATAAGAGCCGTAGTCGATACTCACGTAAAAGCGACTCGTAAAAAGCCTTTTGTAATAGTAGACTACTTACAGATACTCACAGCAAGCGAAGAAGCAAAGACCACAGACAAGAGACTACTCACAGACTACGACGTAACACGCTTAAAAGTACTCTCTCGAGACTTTCACTTACCAGTACTTGTAATATCAGCTTTTAACCGTACGAGCTATCTCGAGCCGGTAAGTATGAGCTCTTTTAGAGAGTCGAGCGGTATCGAATACTCGAGCGACATACTCTTAGCTATGCAATACGACGGCATGGACTACCAAAAACACTGGTTTACACGTAAGAGCGGTAAAAAGACTCAAGTCTTCGAGTCTACTCAAGACCATAATACCAGAGTAAGAGAGCTCTTAGATAAAATGGATAAAGACGGCTCAGCCGGTGCGCCGTTACCTATAGAGCTTAAGATACTGAAAAACCGTAACGGTACTAAAGGCTCTCTATACTACGACTTCTTACCGGCGTATAACTATTACGGCGAGAAAGATACGAGCGGCTACGTAAATAACTTCGACTACGGCGACGAAGACGACGACTCTCTCTCTTCTGTGGTCTCAAGTGGTAAGAGTCTCGGCAGAAAGTAAGTAATAAACTTAATACAGATAATACGAGCGTATCGGTATTTACTGGTACGCTTTTATTTTTCGTCTTACTCGGTAATATGATATTATCGTCTTGACAAGTAATACGGTAATATGGTATAATTTAGTATGATAAATAATACGAGAAAGAGAGGTAAGCCGGTATTATGGAAGTCGTACAGGTAGGCGGCTACGAGAAGCCCGAAAACCCTATAATCTTACGCATAGTACAGAAAGTCGGCTTTCCTATCGACGGCGCAAGGGTAAACTACGAAGCCCCGACTATCGCCGGTTTTCTTGCTATCGAGAGCCAAGACGTAAAACACGCTACGCAATATATCGCTCTCGATAATATAGCGAGCTTTACCGTACTCACAGAAGAAAGCTACAACATTACGGCGGCTTTCCCAGAGCTAAAGGTAAAAAACCGAGAATATTAAGAGGTGGATAGATTGAGCGTATTAGATAGACTTTTCAGAAAAAATAAAGCGGTAACGAAGACCGAGCTTATTAACGAGCCGGTGAGCGGCTTCTCGATGTACGGCGGCGACGCCTATAGTAACGACATTTTTAGAGAAGCTGTAGACGCTATCGCACGTAACGCCGGTAAGCTTAAAGGCTCTCACGTAGTCGCATACGCCGACCAGAAGCGAGAGAGCGGCGACGGTAGGCTTAACCGGCTTCTACAGACCCGACCTAATAGGTATATGAGCTCGTACGACTTTCTTTATAAGCTTACGACTCGGCTCTTTCTGTATAATAACGCTTTCGCTTATCTCGACCGAGACGAGCGAGGTAACGTAAGAGCTATATACCCGATAACAGCTACTCACGTCGATATTTTAAGCGACGCTACCGGCTCTCTCTTCTGTGGTTTCATGTTACGAAACGGTAGAGAGACGGTACTACCTTACGACGATGTAATACACCTTAGACGCTTCTTTAATGAGAGCGAGATACTCGGCGAAGACAACGCCGCTATAGCGTCTGGTATCGAGCTCGCTCAGACTCAGAACGACGGCATAACGAGCGCAATTAGAGCCGGTGCGAGTATTAGAGGTATCTTAAGCTTTACTCAGATTATGAGCCCGAGCAAGCTTAAAGAAGAGAAAGACGCTTTCGTAAAAGACTATCTCGAGCTCGGTAACGAGGGCGGCGTTATTGCTACCGACCAGAAAATGACGTATACGCCTATAGATAATAAGCCGGTAATACTCGACGCCGACCAAGCGAAAGAGATTAAGACCAAGATATATAACTATCTGGGCGTTACCGAGAGTATCGTAAATAGCTCTTACACAGAAGACGAGTACGCCGCTTTCTATGAGAGCACTCTTGAGCCGATAGCTATAGCTCTTTCTCAAGAGTTTACCGCTAAAGTCTTTAACGACCGAGAGCAAGCTTTCGGTAATAGTATCGTCTTCGAGTCTGGGCGGCTACAGTTTACGAGCAATAAGACGAAAGTATCGCTTATCGCTCAGCTTGCGCCGTATGGACTTCTTACAATTAACCAAGCTCTCGAGATACTCAACTTACCGAGCGTAGCCGACGGCGACAAGCGGCTACAGGCTCTTAACATGATAGACCAGAGTATCGCTACCGAGTACCAACTCGGAAAGAAGCCCGATAACAGACTTAAAGAGGGCGTAGACGATGAAGAGACCGAGAAGTGATTATAAAATTTGTCCGTACTGCGGCTCAGCTTTAGACGTGGGCGAGCGGTGCGACTGTGAAAGCGAGGTACTTAAACATGAAAGAAGTACGAGTAACGGAAATACGAGCAAACGAGCCGACGGCAGACGGCGAAAAAGCTCTTATTTTGAGTGGGCGACCGGTGGTATACGATACGCCGACTCTCATACACGATATTAACGGTAGTTATATCGAAATTGTAAAACGTGGCGCACTTGATAACGCAGACTTAAGCGACGTACGGCTCTTAGTCGGTCACGATACGAGCAAGATACCGCTCGCTCGTACGCCTAAGACCATGAGCTTAAAGCTCGACGACGGCGGTCTTACGTTTGAAGCTGTGCTACCAGATACCGAAGCCGGTAGAGCCGCTTTTATGGCTGTAGAACGTGGCGACCTTAAGGGCATGAGCTACGCTTTTACCGTACCCGAGGGCGGCGACGAGTACGACGCTAAGAGCAATACGAGAACGATAACGAAAATATCGAAAGTCTACGAGTGCTCTCTTACAGCGTTTCCGGCTTACGAGTCTACTACGGTCTCGGCAGAGAGTAGAGACTCACGTCTTCGTCTCTGTGGTCTCATGCAGAAGAGACAAGCGGCGAAAATCCTTATTAACCAGATTATGAAAGAGAGGTACTAAGATATGAGCAATAAGACCGGCTACGCTAAGTATACTTTCGCTTTTGCGTCTGATATTCAGAAGCTCGCCGACGAGAAACATATTAAAGTAACTCACTTTCAGACGAGCGAGCGCAGAAGTAAGCGAGGTAGCTACGACTATCTTACGGTATCTTTCGTAGTACCGAGACCAGATAGAGACGTAGAAGAGCCGAAAAAGCTCGATACTATCGTACATGAGCTCGAGAGCGAGCTCGACACTACCACAGACGCCGAAATTAAAGAGACTTTCGGCGACATTTAAGAAAGTAGAGGTAAATTACTATGAAGTTTAATACAATAGCAGAAGCTTTTAATTACTACCGTACCCAGAGCGTCGATGATATGCAGAAGCGAGCCGCCGCTATCGGTGCTGAGATTGATAGCAACGCCGACGCCGACGTAGAAGCTCTTAATATCGAGCTTAAGGGTATCAAAGAAGCGAGAGACAACGCCGAAGCACGTAGCGACGTTAAGCGTACTCTCTCTTTCTTCGAGGGCGGCGACATGAAGCCACAGAAGAGAAGCTTCGACGCCGAGACCGTACTCGATACCGAAGAGTATCGTACCGCTTTCTTTAAGACTATGCTCGGGCAGAAGCTGAGCGACGTCGAGAAGAGGGCTTTCGAGCTCGCTATCGAGACCAGAAATGACGCTTACAATACGTCGAGCAACTCGGCGGCGGTACTTCCTACCCAGACTCTCAACGAGATTATTAAGAAAGCTCGCACTATGGGCGGTCTTCTGGGTGAGTGTAGAGCGTTTAATATGCCTACTAAAATCTCTATCCCTATCGGTACGCCGAGCACTAAAGCGGCATGGCATACCGAAGCGGCGAGCGTGGACTCTGAGAACGTGACCGTAGCGGCGGTCTCTTTCGACGGCTACGAGATTATGAAAGTCTTCTCTATCTCTGAGAAAGCTCGTAAGATGAGTATTAACGCTTTCGAGAGCTATCTCGTCGAAGAGCTTAGAGCTTGCGTACTCGAGACTATCGCCGACGCTCTGGTAAATGGTACTGGTAGTGCACAGGGTACAGGACTCGAAGCCGGTATTACGTGGTCTACGTCTGGTACTGGTAAAAACCATGTACAGATTGCCGCTAACGCTTCTTTCACTTATGCGAAAGTCGTCGAGTTTGTGGCTCTTCTTAAGCGTGGCTACGCACAGGGCGCAAAGCTCGCTATGAATAACGCTACCCTGTATAACGTCTTCTACGGTATGCTCGACGGTGCTCAGAGACCTATCTTTATCGCAGACCCGAAAGACGAGTCTATCGGTAAGGTGCTCGGCTTCCCTGTAGTAATCGACGACAATATCGCCGATAATACCGTCTATATGGGTAACTTCTCGAAGTATCTCGGCTACAATATGCCCGAGGGTATCACTATCGAGAGCTCTCGAGAGAGTAGCTTTAAGAAAGGCGTCGTAGACTATAGAGCTATGGCTATCGCCGATTGTAAGCCGCTCGTTACTGAAGCTTTCGTTAAGCTGAGTAAGGCTACGAGCAACTCTTAAGACGAGTAAGACTGTAATACTAATAAGATAAGTAAGAGAGGGCTCGAGACGCTTCTAATAGCTCTCGGGCTCTTTCCTTAAGAGGTGATTATATGTTTTCATTCTATGACGCTCTAAACGTCTTACACGTAGACGCCGGCACTAACGACGACCTTATCTACGCTCTCGTCGAAGCGATACCCGACTATATCGAGACTACGACCGGCTTAGCGGTAGCCGACCAAGCGAGCGAGCCGCTCGTAAATACCGTAAGCGGCTTCTTACT
>Ga0326511_10003000_pt1 | contig 13643 bp, 20 predicted proteins | sample 0_2496_0518_D_FD_203701 | JGI IMG/M metagenome (GOLD analysis project Ga0326511, IMG submission 203701) | Bovine rumen microbial communities from UC Davis, California, United States - 0_2496_0518 | ecosystem: Host-associated > Mammals > Digestive system > Stomach > Rumen | place: USA... | reverse complement strand
GATACTGCTTGCATTAAGACAGCTTGGTTTTGACATCAAGTTTAAAGTCAACCCTGTTATCAATTCAGCTACAAGACAGTACTTGCAGTCTGCATGGAATATGGGATACACAAGTATCAGATGGGCGATTAAGCAATATCCACGCAAGACTGATGCAACCGTGTACGGTGACAAGTACATTCATAAAGAAATCATCGAAGCACATACAAGAGTTGCTATATGTTTCGATGAAAACAAGCGACCGGACTATATGAATCAGTTCATACAGCCGATTAAGAATTTCAGCGGTGACGTTATGGTTGTTGATTTAGCTAAAGATCCGTCTTTAGATTTTTCATGGCTTAGCGTACCAATGAATATACAGAGCATTTTAACGGAAGGATGAAAACTATGTACGGACAGGTATTAAGACTTGATTCTGCACGTCAGAACAGAATAGATCCAAACGGCTTTATGCAGTTATTCTCAAAGAAAGCACAGGCTGCATTAAAGTATAACGATACTAAACTCAATTCAAGCTATGTCGGAACTAATCCATACAATCCGACACTTGTAAGACAGTCAATGTATCCTGATTATTTCAGAGGTACCGGCTTAAAGACACTTTTCTGGAAGTTAAAGAACTATCCGGATCTCAGAGAACTTAAAAGAGTATTCATCAACAAGGACAACTCTATAGTTTTTGAGTTTGAAAACACAGTAACCAAAGAAAATGTTGACGATCTTTCACGTATTCTTAAAGGTTTCGGACACTATGAATTCACTAACCCTGAAAAGTCCGGCAAGAAAGTCGGCTATGACATTGTTGACTCTGCTTATCCGGTAGATGAGGACTGATTCTTATTTTTAGTTCTACCAAGAAACCAGACTATTTCCCCATATTAATGATAACACATAATTTCAGAAAATTCGAAGATAATTCTGACAATTTCTTACATCGTATCCGATAGAAAGGACGTGAACACGATGAAAAACGGAAATAATGATATATTCTGCTACGACCACAACTGTCAGCCGTTACCGCTGTCGGATACGATGCCGTATACAGGAATACAGTCATGGATCGAGAATAACAACAAGATGATATATACGCTGTTAATCAGTAACACTGAGGAAACACGTGATATTACACCTGGGACACGTATCAAGATGATACAGCAGCTTGAGGAACAGAACAGGGCTTTGCGTATATTAAGAACACGTCGTATAGCAGACAAGCTGATCAACAAGCTGGAATACTCTATTGACATGCTCATGGAGAACGACTATGAGAACGATGCTAAGTATCTGCCGGTGTACATGCAGCTTTTAACATCTATACAGGAAGCTACTGAAAAGATTGAAACACCAAATACTGAACAGAGCACGTTGTTATTTGATACAGTCAAGGACGAAGCTGAAACAGACTTACCAGAAGAAAGCCGTGAAAAGATACGTAATACCGCTCAGGAGCTTTTAAAACTTTGTACAGCACGAGGTGCATTACCGAAAGCTGAGACTGTAAGTGAAGGTGATGAGTGATGTACGACTATCTTAATAAGTTCGTTAAAGACTGGAAAGACGAAGATTTACTCAGAATACTCGGCAAACTGCCGGGACATGAGTTAGTCGGTGATACATGGGCTCAGATAATAGCAGCTGTCGGTGTGGACGGCTTTACAAGGCTTGCTATGACAATGCCTGATAAAGATGTTCATATACCGTCGCTGTTCAGTATATTAACAGTGCTGTCAGCTGAATGTATAGTAGAAAAAGCTAAAGTAATGCCTTTAGAGGATGCTAAGCAAGCCGTACTCGGCAAGCTGGAGTTAAATGAGGTGAATGATCTTGTCGACAGACTACGAACTGCTTCAGTTACTGCTGAAACTGACACAGATACAGAATCTTGATTACATACCGGATTTTAAAACTCAGTGTTTAATTTATGTGGATGAACGTGAAGGGGGACTTGTAAACCGTGATTTTGGGAATATCAACTATAAGCTGGATAGAACAATTAACGCACAGACAACTTCTTGAATATTTTGAACTCATTGATAAGCTGTTAGTGGTCGTAGACGACCCTGAGGATGAATGGGACGAGGATGACCGTATTTACTATCGCTGCGGTGATTATAATAAAATAAGAGATACATTGAAATGGTGGAGTATGTGCAAGGCATATCCGAGAAAAACATTGTATACTGTCAACTACTCTTTAGTTGAAATACCGGAAGGTACAACAGCTGAAGTGTTAAAGGAGGCATGGATGAATGAACTTAGAACTTCAAGATTACTATGACGAACTTTACCGCATATTTGCACAACCTAAAGTACTGCTGACACCAACACAGCTTGCACTTTTAGGAGACTGCATGCGTAGCATGATTGCCGGTGAAAATGTTACTGCAAAGCTTGAAAAGCTGTATACAGCAGTTGAAAAAGTACCGCAGATAGCAGAAACACTTGAAAACTTTATGCATCAGTATAACAAATATGCTGATGAAAATACTGATATAATCGATGAAAATGATGAGGAGGACACAGACAATGATTACACGTACAGCCAGCCGTTCACAGGCTACAAATTCACAGGCACGTTCTAATAATACACGCAAGCTTAACTCAGCTGTAAACCCATCAGGTGACAGAGCTACACTTGAACAGGTAGCACAGGTTCTTAATGAACAGGCTCAGATTCTTGCTACAACAGTAGAATCAAGACTTGATATGCCGATTGATGAAATCTCTAACGAATCGCAGAGCAATACTAAGATGCTTCTTGACTGGACAGCTGATATTTACTCTATCGCAGCTGACATCAGTGAATATCTTAATCCGGACGAAGAATAATGCCGGTAACAGCTAAAGAAAAGCGAGAGGCAGAGAAGTACGCAAAATCACTGTACGACAACGTATTAAGTGTTAAAATTGAAGAAAATCCAAACGACTCCACGGAACTCTTGCTTAAAATAACCCGTGGAGTTGTTTTGCCTCCTGTGAAATTTAAACGTGACAAAGACGACAGCAAGAGAAAGAAGTGAGCTAAACAATGGCTGTATTTGATATTAACAATCCCGGCAACTACGTAGCTGAATACACAACTGAAAAAGTCGGTAAGGTGTCCGGACATGATTATAAATATTTCGAGAAAGGCATGGATGGTCGTCTAACTACCATGACGTGTGATGAATATATTCAGCACTGTGTTGATGATATTTTTAAAAGTTCATATGAAGGTGTTGTACGCTGGGTCGATGAAGCAAAAGTGCATGAATATGCACGTCATATGAAACAGGGTGAAACGTTTCCAATACCGTACTTAAACTATGCTGACGGTCAGCAGGAAGGCAGACACCGTGCTTTTGCTTTTAAAGAAGCATTCGGGGCTAATGCTGAATTTCCGGTGCTTGAAGTGTTCCCTGTTGAAAAACCACCGCTCGATATTATCAAAGACTACTGCATACGCAAATACGGCAATGAACGTCAGGCAGTCATGATGATGCCGGAAATAGCCGGCAGATGGTACACTCAGAAAGAGATATACAAGTATCTTGGTTTAGACTATGACGAAGATGAAGAACTGTCAGACGATGTTGAACTTGATGATCTGGACAATCTTGATGACTTGCTGTCAGATATTATCGACACCGACGACTTGGATAATCTTGATGAAGATATTCTGTTAGAAGATATGGCTGACATTGCCGGTATCAGCGTTGATGAACTCGATGATCTTGATGCTGCTGACTTTGCAAGACTTGTAGATAAGGCACTGAATAAAAAATAAGATGTATACAATTTATATTCACAGATTTCCGAACGGCAAGGTTTATGTCGGCTGTACCGGCTTAGAACTGAAAGTACGATTCGGAAAAAACGGCAACGGTTATAAGACTCAGGAACGAATGTGGGATGCTATCTGTCAGTACGGATGGAACAATATAATTCATGAGATTTTAGATCAGACGAATGACCGAGAGTGTGCTTCTGATTTAGAACAGAGATACATAACTAAATATGATTCAAAAAACCCGAACAAGGGATATAACACCTGTTGCGGTGGTTTAGGACTTATGTCCGGTGAAGTTATAAATCCCGGTGATATAGATAGCTGGGATTTATGATGATTGCTGATGTTATAATATAATTAGATGTTATATTATATTTTGGAGGCAACATATGAACATACTTGATATAGCACCTGAACGATTTTCAGCTATTTATAATTCACTCGATCCCATTGAACAACAGACTTTAACTCAGATATTACAAGAGTTCAGTGAAACAGGTGAAAGTGAAACATACAACACTGTTTGGCTACAGGACTATGAGGAAATCCCCTGTGACATCGACACATTTCTTGAAAGTGATGAGTATATGGGTAAGGCTACAAACCACGGTACGCAGATTTACCCATTTTGGCGAAACGCCTTACGTGAGATATTCTCCAACGGTGATACCAAATATTCGGAAATTGTCCTAAGCGGTGCTATCGGAATAGGAAAAACTGCCATTGCTGTCTACGCAATCTCATACCTGTTATACAGATTAATGTGTTTAAAACGACCACAGCGGTACTTTGGTTTTGCTGACTCCGATGATATAGCAATATTCTTCTTTAATGCTACAGTAGCACTTGCAGAAGGCGTCGGATACAAGCGTTTACACGCTTGCTGCCTGCAATCACCTTGGTTCATGTCACACGGAAAGAAACTCGGATCAAGTTCTAATCCATATTATGCACCGGACAAGCACATTGTAATCCGTGCCGGTTCTAAAGGTCAGCACGGTTTAGGTCAGCAGATATTCTGTGTAGTTGGATCGACTAAAGTTATCACTGACAAAGGTGCTACACCTATTGAACAACTCGCAGGAACAGTAGCTAAAGTATTGCAGAAAACTGATGAGGGTTTAGTATATACAAATGCACCGGTTGTGCTTACTAAATTTACACAGGATACGATCAGAATAACTTTAGACAATGGTGCTGTCATTGAAGGCACACCTGAACATAAAGTAATGCTGATTGATGGTAGCTATAAATCACTTGGTGAATTAACAGAAACTGATGAACTGTATAGTGAGGTGTACGATAAGAATGAATGATAATGCTATTTACTCTGTATATATGCACATCTCACCTGATGGCAAACGTTACATAGGACAATGTAAAGATATTAACCGTCGGTGGAAAAAAGGTGGGATTGGTTATAAAAAAGACAATGCATATTTTTGGTCTGATATTCAGAAATACGGCTGGGACAACTTTGAACATGTTGTAGTTCAATCTCAGCTAACCAGAACAAACGCATTGAATTTAGAATCTGATTTAATACATCAATATCAAACTATCAATCCGGACAAGGGATATAACCATCGTACAGGTGGTAAATATAAAGGTGAGATTTCCGTAGCGTACCGAGAACAATTACGACAAAATCAGCTATCTGTAAAATCAGCTATAAACGCATGTTGGGTTAGTAACAATAAAGAGGCTTTGTTAATTCCAAGAACAGCATTAGAGGACTATCTGAATAAGGGCTATCATGTTGGACGTGCTGGTGAAAACGCTGTTTATATTAATAAAGATGGAATCACTAAACGTATTAAGGGCATTGATGTTGATAAATATATTGCTGATGGGTGGTTACTCGGTAAATCTGAAAAAATCACCGAAACTATTAATAAAAGTCGTCAACAGTTTATCTGGATGTGTGATAACAAAGAATTTAGTTCTGCACAAGCATTAGCTACATATCTGCGTACTAAATATTACCCTAAAATCGCATCAAGTACTATTACTGCTGTGTTTAATGGAAAACCTTGTCATGCGTACCCTGATCTATTAAACATAGTTTCACGTCGTCCAATAGAACACTAAACTATCGGCTATAATCAAAAGGAGGTGGTCAACATTGTCTAAGATTATGAAAATAGAACATATACACTATGATGAACCAATTGCAGTGTATGATGTTAAAAACGTAAAGCCATCCCACAATTTTGCAATTCAAACAGGTGATTTAATTTCATTTGTACATAATTGTGGGATGCTGTAATAGACAATAATTACCATAACTGGATGAAGTTAACTTTGCACCCGGAAGTAATGCAACTGTCGAAAAATCTAAAATAATGCAAACATATGCGTCAGTTAGCGCACGAATTAAATCACGATTTATTAAAAACGGTAAACTACTCGGAAAGATGTTTCTTGTATCATCTAAGAAAGCCGAGCATGATTTTTTGGAAGTTTATATAAATGAACATAAAAATGACGTAAAAAATGGCTTAATGTACTTGGTTGATCAGCCACTCTGGGTCGTAAAGCCGTCAACTACATATTCAGGTGTCACGTTTCCAGTAGCTTATGGATCTAAACAGCTGACTCCTAAAGTTGTAGAAGAAGGAGAGGATGTCGAGGCACTTAAAAAGATGGGATACAGCATTTTAGATGTACCTATCGAATTTAAACGTGATTTCGAGTTTAACATTATAACGTCCTTACAGGACTTAGCCGGTATTGCATTACCGGGTTCACTTAGCTATTTCTCATACAAGATATTCAGCAAATGCTACTGTGATCGTCCGAATCCGTTCACCAATGAAATTCTTGAAATCGGTGTAGACGACGACATGGAATACTATCAGTTCTTTAACCCTGATCTGATACCTAAAAAGTTCAAAGAACTACCGATGGCAATACACGTCGATACATCATTAGTAAGCGATAATACCGGTATTACAGGAGCTTGTTATGTGAAAAATGTTATGTCCGACACGGACGATGGTACTACTGAAAAGCGAGTTTATGCACAAGTATTTTCTGTTGGTATACATGCACCTCAGGGTTCTGAAATCAGCATGGCTAAGACAAGACGTTTTATATACTATCTCAGAAAGATAGGTTTTAATATTGTTATGATTAGTACTGATACATTCCAGTCAGCAGAATTTCACCAGATATTGCAGGATAAAGGCTTTACAACTCAGATACGCTCTTTAGACCGTACACCGGAAGGCTATCATATTCTCAGAGAAGCCATGGTTGAAGACCGTATTGAAATGATTAAACACAATAAAATCGAAGATGAACTTATTCATTTGCAGCGTGATACAAATACAGGGAAGTTGGATCACCCCGCCAACGGATGCTTTATCATAGATACCAAAATCAAGCTGACCGATGGTCGTTCTATAACAATCGAAGAATTACTGTCAGAACAGCAGAGCGGTAAAATCAACAGTGTGTATACTATCAATCCACGTTCCGGCAAAGTCGAACATCAGAACATCAAACGAGTATTTCCGACAAAGATGGTGTCAAGTCTTGTCCGTGTCACGCTCGACAACGGAGCGGTTATACGATGCACACCGGAACACAAGTTCATGTTGCCGGACGGTTCTTTTGTAGAAATACAGAAACTCGGTTCAGGTATATCATTAATGACAACTGACGGTTCTGATATTAAAATAACATCTATCATAGCTATACCTTATTTCGGTACGGTGTATGACCTTGAAATAGAAGACAATCACAACTTTACTCTTGATGCCGGTGTAGTTGTACATAACAGCAAGGATATATCAGACTCACTTGCCGGTGCAATATGGGATCTCAGCTTACTGCCGTATGATCCGGGTCTTTCAGACATGTACATCGGTGCTTACGGTGACATTGATGATATGATGCCTGTAATGCGACAGGGATTATTCCACGGTTTAAGAGAATATAATCCGTACAATTTTGACAGAATATAAATACAAGAACTCCGATGCTAAAAACAGCACCGGAGTTTTTTTATTGCTTTGTTAAAATATAATAACTATATAAGGAGGGATATGTCACATGGCTTTATTTAAATTCAATCGTGATCCCGAAAAGAAACGTAAAAAAGATAAAACAGTGCCTGCTCAGAAAGTGCAGAAACAGCAGGACACATATGATATTGACTATCGTGTACTTACAGGTGTTTTAACTGACTTAGATCAGATAAGACAGACAGGTGCACAGCTGAATGACCGCAGAATTGCATATAACGCAATGTCGCAGTTAAAATCCAATGCTATTATTGGACCTACTCTTGAAATCTATGCTACTAATGCTACATGTACTAATCCGAATGGTGATGTAATATGGGCAACTGCCGTAAACGACAGTGAAAACGCTATACAGGCTTGCAAGGCAGCTAATGCACGTATTAAAGCATGGAAGCTGAACTGGAGAGCGTATGCACACATGCTGGAACTCATTACATATGGCAACATCTATATTAAGACAACTGAGTTTGTGAATCCTGCAACTACAGATACTGCACGTGCAAACAACGCTATTATCAATCTTAATCAGCGTAATCCTAATGAACACTGGGATGTATTAATGGGTTCATGTGTAGACCCGTCAATCATCTATGAATTAAGACACGGTGATGAACCTAATGCTTTTGTTGTAGATTTCGGACAGTCTGAAAACAGCTATACTCAGTGGTGCGTTATCAACTCTAATAACTGGAGTGTGCAGTCAAGTGATTCTGTAATTCACATTGTGTATAACTTATCACTCTACGGCAAGCAGATTGAAGTAGAGGACGCTGAGGGTACAACTACTTATGACATCTATGAAGGCACACCACCTTTTATAGATGCATACACACCGGCACAGATACTCAGTCTGTTAGAGGATGCATTAGTAGCTAACAGAGTAACACGTTCAGCATTACTCCGTATTCTGCAAATTGAAATCGGTGATTCGAGTCCCCAGGAAGAGGACAGAATACTCGATAAATTACAACGTAGCATCGAACACAAACTTTCGGCTGACACTAACACAGGACAGACTAACTCATATGCTGATCCAGGACCACTCGAAAAAATTATCTATACAGCTACCAGAAACGGCAAGGGTGTTATTAATCTACAGACACTCGGTGGGGACGTCAATGTCCGTGATATAGTTGATCTTGACTATTACAAAGATAAAATCACATCAATCACCGATGTATCACCGGGTAATTTAGGACAGTCAACTGATGAGAGCGGTACCGGTGGTGCTACAATTCTTATTCAGAACAATATTAGACTTTACCGTAAGGTACGTTCTTTACAGCACTGTTATGAAGAGGGTATTAAAGAAGCACTCAATACCTATTTCAGAAAGAACAACTTACCGCAGTACTGTGATATGTTCGATGTTGAGATGGAACCACCGATAGGTCCGGAGGACGCTACTAAGTCTGATTTAGCTAACAATGCAATCACAAGAGCTAATGATATTATCGCATTACTCGAAAGCCTTGGTATAACAGACTCACGTATTAAAATTGAGGCTATACGTAATCAGTTAGACCAAATTGATAGTTCTATATATAATATCATTAGAAGTGAAGAAATCACAGCCGAGGACGTTGAAGGCGATGAAGGCGGTCCTGGTGGTGGCATGTTTGAGTAAGTCACAAATTAAATTTAAATGTTACTATATAATATTAGTATACAGAAATTTACCACTAATTTCTGTTACATAGAGTGAGGTGAGAACATGAAAGGTACAGAATTAATACATGATTCCAAATCAGATAAGTTCATTGTACAGGGTAACTTTTTAGATATCGACAAGCCGAATCAGGACGGACTTGCATTTTCAAGAACAACAATGGAATGGCTTGTAAATGATGAACGTTATCAGGATTGTTTAGCACGTCGTGTATTTCCTGCTTACATAGAACACCCACAGGAGAACATTGTAGGTTTCAAAGGAACAGAAGCCGGTATTCTTATTAAAGGTGAAATCGAGGGCAACGAATTTGTAGGTGCTATCGAATTACTTGATACAGATGAAGGCAAGTTCATAAGAGATCTTTATGAACACGGTGTTCAGATCGGTGTCAGCATAAGAGCTGACGGCTGTACTGATACAGGTACAATTCCGGGAACAACAACCGGACCTATTCAGTTCTTTGGCTTTGACTTTGTAGCTGAACCTGCATTTAAATATGCTGTTCCGCAAAGACTTGCCGCATCAAGACGTTTTATCACTAACAGCAGACTAAGGCTTTCTGACGGTGCTGATATATTAGCTCAGAAACGCCGGAAAGCGTTAGGTGATTTAATGTATACAAGATTTACTAATTTTTAAAAAATTTCTAGTAAAGGAGATCGAAAATTATGCTTAAGCCTTACAACAACAATCGTACTGAAAAGTTCGGCACATCACTCAATTCAAGCCGAGCACAGCATGGACTTTCTCAGTATGATTCAATTGCTCTTACAAAGTCTAACAAGCTTATTCAGCAGGCATATGACCTTCAGAAGAGAGCACTTAACTCATCACTTCTTCCTACATCAATTATCCCATCAGCTACACAGCCGGGTGATGTACTCCAGAAGACAGTTTACATGAATGTCCTCAAGGCTACACTCGTAGACTGGCTCATTCCTGAAATCTGTACATTCCAGACCCTCGAATCAAGACACGGTGCTATTCCTTACACAAAGTTCAACTACGGTGAGGATAAGGGTATCGTAAAGGCTGGACAGACATTTGCTTCACCATTCGAACTCAGCAGAGGTAACGAAGGTTATTCAAGCAACAATATCCAGAACGAACCACTCAATGATCTCGTACTCAGAGGACCAGTTCTTCCTACAACAGTAAGAATCGTTCCTGCTACAGGTACAACAATTTTTGATGATGGTGAAGGTAAGCTTCAGACAATCGCAGCAGGTGCAACAACTCCTACAGACGTAGGTACAATCGACTATGCAACAGGTAGAATCACAGGTGTAACTGCTGCTCCTACAACACTTGCTAACTACAGAACAGACAACATTTCAGCATCTGCTAACACACCTCCAATCTACGGACAGATTGAATGGCTTGATCTCGTAGCTGAAGACAGAACACTTGCAGCTAGATGGTCAATGGCAGCAGCTTACGATATGCAGAAACAGTACGGACTTGATGGTCCTAAGATGCTTGAAGAACAGGCTACATCTGTTATTGTTAACGAACTCAATACAGAAGTTGCACTTGATATGTTCAACAATGCCGGTGCAGGTCAGCCAATCGTATGGTCAGCTGAACCACCAATCGGACAGGGTCAGGCAGGTGATCTTGCACATGATAACTCATTCATCAGAGCTGTCAATGCAGGTTCACAGAGAGTATGGGATGCTACAGGTAGAATCCGTACAAACATGCTCCTCGTTGGTTCATCAGTAATGACTGTAATTCAGGGCATGACAATGTTCCAGCCTTCTAACACAAACAAGACAGCAGGTTCATACTATGCTGGTACACTTGGTGACCACAAGGTATACTGCTTCAGAGGACTCCCACACGACCAGTATGTACAGGGTTATGTTTCAAACAACGAAGTTGAACCAGCTTATGTATTTGCTCCATATATGCTCGTTACTGCAACTCCAGCTCTTATGGATGCTACATTTATAGGTCAGCAGGGCTTCGCAGCATCATATGCTAAGAAGATGGTTAACCCTAAGGCATTCATCCGTGGCGTTGTTACAAACCTCACATACTAATATATAGTTTCATAATAAAGGAGGTTTTATATTATGGCATACACAGTTACAATTACTTATACAGCTGCTAATGACATCTTTAATGCTAAAGTTCAGAAGTCAAACATTGTTACAGCCGCTGCTATTCCAGGCATCACAGCTAATGAAATGCCAGGTGAATATGTAGGTCCATCAAAGGCATATTTATATGCTGCTGATTCTGCTACAGCTCCTCAGTACCTTAAGGAGAACCTTGTTAATAATGCAGATCTTTCAGATGCTGGACTTTCACTTCTTACATCTTCACAGCTCAGATGGCCTAAGAGTGTTACTAACTCAATCATTAACATTCTTGAAGCTTACAGAACACCACAGATTCCTGTATACAGAGCATGGCAGACATTCAAGCTTGCTATCGCAGGTGGCGAGATGGAATTTGCTGTTGAAACAAATGCTGAAGCTCAGTTCTATGTAGAAGCTGGTAAGGCTCTTGCTAAGTACGGATTCGAAGTAACAGCTACACCCTCATGATGGTACCGTAATATACCTATCTACTACAAACGAATACTATTTAGCTATTCAGATGCCAGATGGTACTATAAAATACTTGTGCTATTACGGTCGACCGTAATCTGTTCACATAGGGGCACGGTTGCAATATATCGTGCCCCTATTATAATATAATATAAGGAGTTGAAATATGTATGGCAAATCCAACTACAGCAGAATATCTTGATGACATGCATATGGCTGTTCCGTGGACAGAAGAGGAATGTGCGAACGGAGACGATTTAAAAATTCTTATGTATGCGTTTCGTGAGTTAAAGCGTAACTTACATGAGTATACTGATTTAACTGTACGCTATCAGCGTCGTATAGATTTATCCGGATACAAAGTCAAAGATTTTATCGAATGCAGACGTGCTAACGTCCCTGCCGGACTCGGCATTGACAACACGTCAGCCGGTAATGTATTCACAGCTTTAGCCGGAATGACAGCAGTATCAAGTACACAAAGTTATGATGCTTATTTTGATTACTATGTACAGACTATGTTGGTTCAGAATATTAAAAACAGTATTTCTACTGATTTACAGTTTATGTACGATGAACAGAACAAGCTGTTATATGTGTCAGCTAACACACCGTATCCTGTATACATAACTATAACTTATATTGCTGACTACGACGATCCGTCGGAATTAAAAACATCATACTGGCAGGACTGGATGAGACGACTTGCAATAGCCCATTTTAAGGTGTTTGTAGGTCAGAAAAGATCTAAGATGAAAATATCCAACAGTCCTGTACAATTAAACGGTGAAACGTTACTACAGGAAGGACTCACAGAACTCAAAGAAATACGTGAGTACTTAGGACAGAACAACACACCTATAAAGATTAAATAACTAACGAAAGGATTGAAAGTTATGGCTAAGGACGCAAAGAAGAGCCTTTTAAGACTCAATCTTAATTCAAGCAAGAAGGACGAACAGAACCTTAATTCTTCTAAGGTTATCGATGAAACTGCTTACTACTCTCTCGAAGATGTAGAAACAATCATTGAAGCTGTTCTCAATGAAATGGCACAGGATCCGTCAATCGGTGTTACACTTGAATCTACAGAAACAGGTGTTAAGCTCAACTGCATCACAGAAGACGGTGAGGATTATGAGGTTGACGTAGAACTCGATACAGAGGATGACGCTGTTGAAGAGGAAGTAGCTGATGACGAATTTGCAGATGACGGGTTCGACACTGCTGATTTTAATGTAGCAGCATCACGTCGTTCTATGAACTCTAAGATATAAATTTCATAAATATTGATAAGTAATAAGATACTTTCTTTTATGAAATTTCCTAAAAAGAACCCCTGAATATCTATTAAATGATTCAGAGTAAGAGACTCTATATCTCACTTTAGAGTCTTTAACCAAAGACTTGAAATTTTCCCATGAATCGAATTCTTTAAACATGTTCAATTCTTCCAATGACTGAACAAGTTTAGGTTTTACAGAATCCAAATCAGGAAAAATAACAATCTTTTCTTTTGGTTTTCGTTTTGAAATATATTGACTGAAATACTCTAATCCTCTTCTACCTATTTCAATAGAAGCTAAACAAGCATCTATTAAATATTCTTA